>ERZ779737.504-NODE-504-length-36320-cov-2.354888_pt1 | contig 36320 bp, 16 predicted proteins | sample MGYA00511889_ERZ779737 | MGnify/ENA primary metagenome ERZ779737 (study PRJEB29588, sample SAMEA2163575) | human gut metagenome | biome: human gut; feature: human-associated habitat; material: faeces | place: Denmark | collected 2008/2010 ... | reverse complement strand
ACAAGGTGCATAGGCAAGTATTAATGATACGCCATTGTATTTTTCCGCTTCGGTTATTGCTTTCATAAATTGGTTCATGTCTGCACCCATTGCTACTTTTGCAACATACACGTTTTTGTAAGTAGTTGCCATAATAGCTAGGTCTTTTTTGTTTGTGCGTTTGCCGGTGCTTGCAAATTTTGCGATTGCACCTATTGGAGTAGATTTACTAGCTTGTCCACCTGTGTTGCTGTAAACTTCGGTGTCAAGAACTAATATGTTTACGTTTTCTCCGCTAGCAAGTATATGGTCAAGACCGCCATATCCTATATCATATGCCCAGCCGTCGCCACCGATAATCCACATGCTTTCACGTGTTAAATTGTTTTTATGATCTAACACAAATTGTTTAGCATCGTTTGCCTCGTCGCTAGTACAATTTATATTTTGTAGGTTACATATTAGGTCGGTTGATATATCTCGTAAATGTGTAGCATCTGAACTATCTAGGTAAGTGTCTATTATGTCGCGGATACTATCAAATTCGTGCATTTCACGCATTTTTTGTAATTTGTCTACCACTAGTTTCTTTTGATAGTCTAGTCCCAATTTGATGCCGTAGCCAAACTCTGCATTGTCCTCAAATAGGGAGTTTGCCCATGCAATACCTCTCCCATTTTCGTCCTTTGCATATGGGCAAGTAGGTGCACTGCCACCATATATACTAGAACAACCTGTCGCATTTGCAATGACCATTCTATCGCCAAATAGTTGGCTAATTACCTTGATATATGGAGTCTCGCCACATCCTGCGCATGCACCACTAAATTCAAAATATGGTTTATTAAACTGACTGCCTTTTACAGTGTTTGGTTTGAATATTGCGGACTTGTAGGACTTGATTGTCTCCATATATTCATAATTTGCTTTGTTATAGTCAACTGTATCTTCAAAGTCGGACATTACTAGTGCTTTTTCTTTTGCAGGACATACGCTAGCACACACGCCACAACCAGTACAATCCATAGGGCTTACTTGCATTACAAACTTGTAGTTAGGTTCGCCGATTGCATCAAGAGATTGCAAGGTGTCTGGTGCGGACAAAATATCTTCCTTTTTAACAAGATGTGGTCGAATGGCTGCGTGAGAGGTGCTGACGCCCGAGTGGCTGCGTGAGGGCATACAAATGAACACATGTTACATTGTATACAATGTTCGCTTTTCCAGCATGGCAAAATATTTGCTATGCCACGTTTTTCAAATCGTGTTGTGTTGGTTGGAACAAAACCACGTGGGTCAAAATCGCTAACTTTTAAACTGTTGCCTTCTAGTTTTTCTATAGGGGAGATAAAATTGTAATAGTATGCTTTTTCTACATTGCTATCAAACTCAGGTTCCTCGTCTTTTAACATTGCCCATTCGCTAGGAATATCAACTTTGGTTACTGCATTTGCACCACGTTCGATTGCTAAATAGTTAGTTTGTACTACTTTTTCTCCTTTTTTGCCATAACTCTTTAGGGCATAGGCTTTCATTTCGGAGATTGCTAGATTGATAGGAATGATATTAATCAGTTTAAAGAATGCAGACTGCATTACTAGGTTTATTTTGTTGCCAAGTCCTATTTCTTTTGCTATAGCATAGGCATCTATTGTGTATACGCTAATATGTTTAGTTGCCAACTCTCGTTTTAATTTGTTTGGCATCATGTGGAATAGCTCGTCTTTTGACCAGCTAGTGTTTAATAGGAGAGTGCCGTTGTCTTTTAGACCATATAAAATGTTATATTTTTTTACATAAGTTTGATTATGAACAGCTACAAAATCTGTGTGATCTAGCAAATAACTAGACATTATTCTATTTTTGCCAAAACGCAAGTGACATATTGTTGCGTTGCCTGTTTTTTTGCTGTCATATTCAAAATATGCTTGACCATACAAATCTGTATTGTTGCCAATTATTTTAATACTACTCTTGTTTGCAGATACTGTGCCATCTCCGCCATATCCATAGAATTTGCATGCAACTGTATCGCTACTGGATGGGTGAATCTCACGTGTAATTGGTAGGCTAAGTCCTGTAACGTCATCATCTATACCAATAGTAAATCCGTTGATAGGCTTTGATGAATACAAGTTTTCAAATACAGCACCTACCATAGATGGAGTAAATTCTTTGCTACCTAGCCCATATCGACCGCCCAAAACTAATGCATGTCTATTAGCATTTGCTAGGGCACAAACAACGTCCTTGTAAAGAGGTTCGCCGTCAGCACCGCATTCTTTGGTTCTATCTAGCACGGCTATACGATTAACTGACTTAGGAATAGCACATAGCATGGCATTAGCATCAAATGGACGATACAAACGTACAACCAATACACCAAGATGTGTGCCTTGAGTTTTGTTTAAATATTCTATTGTCTCGATTGCTGTAGTGCTACCACTGCCCATCATTATGATGATGCTATCAGCATTTGGATCGCCGTAGTAATCAAATAGGTGATATTGTCTACCGCTAATGCGTGCATAATCATTCATCACTTTTTGTACTATGCTAGGTGTTTTTTGATAGAAGCTATTGCAAGCCTCACGGTTTTGAAAATATATATCTGGGTTTTGTGCAGTTCCTTGTTGGTGTGGGTTATTTGGATTTAGCCCGCGTGCTTTAAATTCCCTAATTTTGTCGTACGGGATTAGAGTTTTTAGACTATCCATGTCCACTTCTTCTATGGTGTTTATCTCATGACTAGTTCGGAAACCGTCAAAGAAATGTACAAAAGGAACAGACGAATGTAGGGTTGACAAATGTGCTATTGCGGACATATCCATTGCTTCTTGAACAGAACTAGCACATAGCATTGCCCAACCAGTCATACGTACGCTCATTACATCGCTGTGGTCGCCGAAGATGTTCAGCGCCTGGGTGGACACGGTACGGGCGGACACGTGGAACACGCAGGGCAGCTGCTCAGCCGCGATCTTGTACATATTGGGGATCATCAGCAGCAGGCCCTGGGACGCGGTGAAGGTGGTGGTCAGCGCGCCAGCGGCCAGGGAGCCGTGCACAGCGCCGGCCGCGCCGGCTTCAGACTGCATTTCGGCAACGTGAACCGTCTGGCCAAACAGGTTCTTGCGGCCCTGCGCAGACCATTCGTCCACATACTCCGCCATCGTGGAGGACGGCGTGATGGGGTAGATTGCGGCAACTTCGCTTAAAGCGTAAGCGATATGAGCGGCCGCGGTGTTACCGTCAATGGTCATTTTTGTACTCATTTGAACCTCCGTTTGTTTATAACGTATAAATTTTACGATATATAGATAAATAAATTAATTATGCAAGCGTAATTATAAAATTTCGCTCTTAAATTGTCAACCTTATTCGTTACACAAACCATTGTATTTATACAATATTTTTTATTGCCGTCAATATCTTTGCCAAAATCGCCGCGTTATGCTACAATATTTCCGATTGAGGTTTTATGGAAATCATTAAGGTCGAAAACGTAAGCTATCGCTATAAGTCGTACGATTCGAAGCCCGTCGACGCTTTGAAAAACGTCTCCTTTTCGGTAAACGAAGGGGAGTTTTTGGCTTTGGTCGGCGCAAACGGCAGCGGAAAATCCACGCTTGCGAAGCATCTTAACGGGCTTCTTCTGCCGCGTTCGGGCAACGTTTTCGTTTTCGGTCATAACACGAAAGACGACAAAGATATTTACGAAATCAGGAAAAACGTCGGCGTCGTGTTTCAGAATCCCGACAACCAGATGGTGGCGAGCATCGTTGAAGACGACGTGGCTTTCGGTCCCGAAAACCTGGGAGTCCCGCGTGAAGAAATCGGCCGTCGCATCACCGACGCGCTGACCGCCGTAAACATGCTGGAATATCGCCGCGCGACGCCGCACAATATGAGCGGCGGACAAAAACAGCGTATCGCGATTGCGGGGATTCTTGCAATGAAACCGCGCGTTATCGTGCTTGACGAATCCACGTCGATGCTGGATCCCGCAGGTCGCCGCGACGTCATGAACGTCGTGAAAAAACTCAACAAGGAAGAAGGAATTACCGTCGTGCATATCACCCATCACATGGACGAAATTGTGGATTGCGACAGGGTAATCGTCATGAAAGACGGCAGCAAAGTGTTTGAAGATTCGCCAAAAGAACTGTTTAAGCAGGACGTTTCGCAATATAAACTCACTCTTCCGTTGATAAACCAAATTTACGTCAAACTGAAAGAAAAGGGGGCAGTCGGAGAAGCCGACGTGTTGCACGCGGCTGATCTGATTGACGCGATATGTCGATAGTAATTGAAAATCTGTCATACGTATATTCCCCCAAAACCCCGTTCGAGCATAAGGCGCTTGACAATATTTCGCTCACGGTCGAAGACGGCGATTTTTTGGGAATCATCGGCGCGACGGGCAGCGGAAAATCTACTTTCATTCAGCACCTTAACGGGCTTATAAAACTTACGTCGGGCAAAATTACCGTCGACGGGATCGAGTTGCACAACAAGCCCGACCTCAAAAAACTCCGCGCGGAAGTCGGCATGGTTTTCCAGTATCCCGAATATCAGTTGTTCGACGAAACGGTGGAAAAAGACGTGTCGTTCGGCCCGAAAAATCTGGGGCTCAAAAAGGACGAAATCGCCGAAAGGGTGAAAGAAGCCGTCGAAACGGTGGGGCTCGATTACGAACAATTCAAAGAACGTTCGCCGTTTGAACTGTCGGGCGGACAAAAACGCCGCGTCGCAATCGCCGGCGTTATCGCAATGCGCCCGCAAATTCTCGTTCTGGACGAGCCTACGGCAGGGCTCGATCCCGTCGGTCGCATCGAAATGTTCGACCTTATCGCGAAATTGAAAGAAACCACCGTAAAAACTATAATAATGGTGTCGCACAATATGGACGAAATAAGTGAGGTCGCAAACAAAATCGCCGTGCTCGAACACGGAAAATTGCGTTTTCACGGCACGCCGAAAGAACTTTTCAAACACGCGGAAGAACTTGAAGAAATCGGGCTGGATATTCCGACCGCGATAAAACTCAAAAACGAGCTAAATGCGCGCGGCGTCGAACTTTCGGACGACATCGTTACGGCAAACGACTTTGTGGAAGCCGTCGTAAAGTGGAGGGAGAAAAGATGAAAGATCTGACTTTCGGACAATATTATCCCTCCGATTCCGTCGTGCACCGCATGGACGCCCGCGTCAAAATTCTTCTGATGATTTTATATATCGCGGCGATTTTCTTTATTTCGAGTTACTTCGGATACGCCGTAACGCTCGTATTTATTCTGGCGTTTTCGCTTGTTTCGAAAGTGCCGATCACGAAGATTCTGAAATCGGTGAAGCGTATTACTGTGATACTTGTAATCACCGCGCTGCTCAACCTGTTTTTTGTGAAGACGGGCAAAATCATCGCGCACTGGTGGATATTCACAATTACCGATTACGGACTTAATTTTGCCATAATGATGGCTTTAAGGCTCACTTTTTTGGTTATCGGCACAACTTTCCTTACTCTTACGACAACTCCTACGGAACTTACGGACGGGCTTGAAAGCCTTATGACGCCGCTGAAATACGTCAAGATTCCCGTGCACGATATCGCCGTAATCATGTCGATTGCGTTAAGGTTTATCCCGACTCTTATGGAAGAAACGCAAAAGATTATGAACGCGCAGAAGGCAAGGGGCGCAACGTTCGACACGGGGCATCTGCATCAGCGCGCGAAAGCACTTTTGCCCGTGCTTATTCCGCTTTTCGTCAACGCGTTCAGGCGTGCGGACGAGCTTGCGTTCGCGCTGGACGCAAGGTGTTACAACGCAACCGAAAACCGCACGAAATACAAGGTGCAGAAAATCAAAGGCTCGGATATCGTCGGCATACTTGTCGTCGGCGGATACCTTGCGCTGGTCATTGTCGACAAGTACGTTTTCGGGGGATTGTTCTGATGAAACGCTATAAAATCACCGTATCGTATCTCGGCACGAATTACTGCGGCTGGCAGACTCAGAAAAACGGAACGAGCGTTCAAAGCGTGCTGGAAAACGCGTTTTCAAAACTGTTCGGCGCAAAAACCGCCGTTACGGGCAGCGGCAGGACGGACGCCGGGGTGCATGCTCTCGGACAAGTCGCGCATTTCGACGCGGAAACGTCGATCCCTGCCGAAAAAATTCCTTTCGCGATAAACACCATGCTCCCGGAAGACGTCAGGGTTTTGAGTTGCGAGGAAGTATCTCCCGATTTTCACGCAAGGTTTCAGGCAAAAGAAAAAACGTACGTTTATAAACTTTATCTGTCGCCGCATCTCAATCCGCTGAAAAACGCCACGGCGGAAAATATATGCGTCCCCCTTGATTTTGCGGAGATGGAAAAAGCCGCGCGATTTATCGAAGGCACGCACGATTTCAGGTGTTTCGAGGCGTCGGGAAGCAGCGTAAAGGACACGGTAAGGACGGTTGAAAAAGTCGAAATAATAAAAAACGGCGAAGACGTCGAGATAAGAGTTACGGGCAACGGATTTTTGTACAATATGGTGCGGATTATCGCAGGCACGCTCGTTGACGTCGGCAAAGGAAAAATCGCCGCAAACGACGTCGAAGACATAATAAAATCCGGCGACAGGGTGCGCGCGGGCAAAACTCTTCCCGCAAAAGGGCTCACGCTTTATTCGGTGAAATACAAATAATTTCGGCCGGAAAACGTTAAATTCGCCGAAAAAACAATCTTTTGACGTCGAAAATGACGTTTTATGCTTGACAACAATTTTTTTCTTGGATATTATATATAAGTCAAATTTAGGATTGTACATTGGTTATAAAGTTAGCCCCTTGTAATTATTGTACGCCCAAAACGCTTACATTTTAATTGTTAGGAGGTCTTTACCATTATGAAAACTTATATGGCAAAGCCCGCGGAAGTCGAAAGAAAGTGGTATGTGGTCGACGCTACCGATATGGTTCTCGGTCGTCTTGCAAGTCAGGTCGCGATGGTTCTTCGCGGTAAAAATAAACCCACGTTCACTCCCAACGTCGATACGGGCGATTACGTCATTATCATCAATGCCGATAAGGTTCGCCTCACCGGTAAAAAACTTGAAAAGAAATACTACCGTTATCATACGGGTTACATCGGCGGTCTCAAAGAAGTTCAATACAAGAAACTTATGGCCGAAAAACCCGAATTCGTCGTATACAAAGCCGTCAAGGGTATGCTTCCCAAAAACGCTATCGGCCGTACGATGATTAAAAAACTCCACGTGTATGCCGGCAACGAGCATAATCATCTGGCACAACAGCCCGTTGAGTTGAAGTTCTAATGAGGTGTAATTATGGCAACTAAAAAAACCGCAAAGAAAAAAGTTCAATATTGGGGCACCGGCCGTCGTAAAAAGGCCATCGCCCGCGTTCGTCTTATCCCCGGCGGAGAAGGCGCAATCGTAATCAATAAACGCGATATTACCGAATACTTCCCGCAGGACACGATGAAACTTATCGTCCGTCAACCCCTTGTTCTCACGAACACGCTTGACAAATACGATGTTTTCGTAAACGTGTGCGGCGGCGGCTACACCGGTCAGGCAGGCGCAATCCGTCACGGCATTGCCCGCGCTCTTATCGTTGCAGAACCCGAACTTCGCAGCGCGCTTAAAAAGGAAGGTTACCTTACCCGTGATCCGCGTGCGAAAGAACGTAAGAAATACGGCCTTAAAAAAGCAAGAAAGGCTCCGCAGTTCAGCAAACGTTAATTTTCGTTTCAAAATCGAAACCCGTCTTCGGACGGGTTTTTTGTTTGGAAAATCCGCGCTTCTTTTTGCGGAATTTTGCGACAACGGTTGAAAGGCGCCGTGCGATGTGGTAAAATATCCCTATGAGAAAAACTGCGCTTGTGACGGGTATGCATACGAGCCTTGCGTATCTCGTCGCCGAAAAACTTATAAAAGACGGAAATATGCGCGTTATTGCGCCCGTGCGCGTGCGTGAAAGCGACCGCGTCGATGCACTTATCCGAAATTACGGCGAAAACGTCATTGTCAGCGATTTCTCGCCGCTTGATTTTCAGGAAGCGAAGGAACTTGTCGCGGCAGCCGATTATATATTGAACCTTGATTTCGTCGGCATGCCCGAAAGCGAGCATTTTCCCGATTTTGCGGAAAAGGTCAATTATTTTTATACGAAAAACTTTGTCGACGCCGTTATCGAAACGGGCTCGGACGCAAAGATTATCGAGTTGTCGACAACGGGCATATACGGCGGAAGAACGATGAAACGGCCGTACGCGGCGGTCGGACACCCCGCAATGCCGGCGTATTACGACCTTGCGAGCGTGTCGAAACTTCGCGGCGAAAGATACCTTGTCGAAAGCGGAATAAAAGGTTTTTACGTGCTCCGTACCGCCCCCGTCGCGGACGAAACTTTTGTAAAACGCATGCTTGACGGCGCGATGATTTTCAAAAATCCGCTTGACGCGCCCGCCGAGTTTATCACGGCGGAAGAACTGTCGGAAGTGATATTCAGGCTTGTCGTAAGCATTGACGAAAACGAAAAGAAAGTGAAAGAAAACGCGATTTACGACGTCGGCTGCGGCGAGCGCGAAATATATCGCGATTTCGTCGCGAATATTGCGGGAAAGCTTAAACTCAACGTCGATAAAATTGCCGAGCCGAGATGGTTTGTAAAACGGTGCGGATTCGGCGCGTGGATAAAGGACGGGCGTGTTTTACAAGACGCATTCGGTATTGAAAAAGTCAGCGTCGAAAGATATATCACCGAAAACTTGGTAAAAAACTCAAATCGCATATTCGGCACTTTATCACCGCTTATTAAGAAGTTTATCGTGTCAAAACTATCGATTATAACAAATTCGCCGTACTATTGGCAGGGAAACGGAATGAACGACAGGGTTAACGTTTTTTACGGCGGATACGACAAAATAAGGGAACTTCCTTTGAAAATTTCGGACGTTTCGATAACCCCGACGGAAGGCGGCGATCCGCCCGGATTTTACGAGAGCGAAAACTCGCCGTATCTTACCGAAAACGACCTGAAAACTTATGCGGCGGCGCGCGGCGGAAAATGTTTTGACGTGAGTACCCGTGGCGTGGATTTCAAGCGCAAAACGCTGTGGGAATGTGCAAACGGCCATACCTTTAAAATGACGCCGTATGGCGTGCTTTGCGGAGGATACTGGTGCGGCGAATGTATGACGCCCGCTCCGTGGAAGTATTTTGAAAGCGTGAAAAAATCCGATTATCACAATTTCTTTTATAAGGAAGAGTTTTTGCCGTACGAAGAATACGTCATATCCGCAAACGATTATCACGACGTAATGCGCGAAGACTCCGCCGAAAAAAACCTGAAACCCGACAAAATCAAAAAATTCAAAAAAGGCTGAAATGGAAAATATCTTATTTGTTTATGAAAATCAACTGCCCGATAACTTTTCGGAAAACGTCGAAAAAGCGGGAATAACGCCGAAAGTCTCAACGCCCGGCGACGAACTTAATTTCGACAAAATCGACGCCGTCGCGTATTTCGGCGAAAAAAAGGATAATCTGAAAACCGTTGTCGAAAAAGCCGTCGAAAGCGGCGTGAAGCGCGCGGTTTACGTTGCGAGCGCAATTTGTTACTTCAACAGGCGCAATCCCGGTCAAAATCTTGAAAAACATCCGTTTGTGAAAAATCAGACCGATTGCGAAAACGCAATCCTTGCTTTTTCGGACAAAATATCGGTGTCGGTTGCGGAAATTCCTTTGGCGTATCCGCTTCCGAAAGAAATATTTACAATCGGCGGCGTACCTGCGCTGAAATGCAGGAATTTTTATCTGACTTTTGACGGGGGATATCCCGAAATCGGCGACGAAAGCGCGGCTGAGAGCGTTTTAAGCGTAATATTGAACGGCAAAAACGGCGTGATATATCCGCTTTGCGACAAAAACGCGAAGTTCAAGGCGATGCTGAACGAAAAGTATCCCGATGTAAAGGTTTACGAATTCCCCGAAGAATTGTGGTGGGTGCTTGCGTTAAGAGCAAAATCGTCGCTCAAAAAGGCGGGGTTGACCGCAAAGACCGACATAAAGACGCTTTACAAAAAAGACCTGTACGAAAACTACTTTTTCGACGATACGGAAGTAAGAAAGGCACTCGGCTACAAATAAGAATTTGATTGCCGAATAATTGAAAAATGCCCGAAAAGTGTCCCGTTGACACGAATTGGGCTTATTTTTGCCATAATATGTGTCAACAAGACTGACAATATGACACAATATTGCGCTGCACGGCGCGCACTGCGCTTTTGAAATCGCATTATCGGGGGCGATAATGCTCACTCTTTTGCTTGTGTGCGCCTTTTCCCCACGGGTACACAGTATCCCGCGGGGTCCCCGATAACTGCGCTTTTGAAATCACGTTATCGGGGGCGATAACGCTCACTCTTATGCTTGTTTGCGCCTTTTCCCCACGGGTACACAATATCCCGCGGAGACCCCGTTTTTACGCTTGCAATGACATAAAGTGTGTTGCACGGAAGGAATCGAGTATAGGGCGTCTTGCAATGACATAAAGTACGTTGCACGGAATAGCATAACGAGTGTACGTCAATCAAACCATAGATGTGATGCAAATAAAACTACACCGATTGCGTACAAAGTACCGTGTCATTGCGAGCGTAGCGTGGCAATCTCCCGGAAGGGTAACCTTGTGAAAATGGCTGAAATTCGTGGCGGAAAAGTTTGGTTTTTGTCGGTTTTTGCGACGAAATTTGGCGTTTTTTACAACTGTCGCAAATTATTTTGGTTTCGTTTGCGGTTTTTAACGCTCGGAAAACACAACATATTGTGGTCGGAAAAATTTTGGAAGATTTTCGGTATTTTTCGTAGAAAAAAGTAACAACATTGTATTGACGGCAGGCATTTTTTCTTGTAGAATATAATTATCTATATATGTGAAATTGTGCAGGCCACGTTTCACGCACGCATATATATGCGCATAAGGAGGCTATTATGAAACGCAACTCGATTTACAAGAAAGCGTTAGTGCTTGCGGCGGTGCTCGCCCTTGCGCTGATTCTTCTCGTAGGTTGTGGGCAAACGACGAGCGGGGATTCCAACCTCAATCAGTTCGTTAAGCCCGACACCGGTTCGCAACAGCAGACCGAAACGGTAAAGACGGCATTGTCAGGCGACGCTGCCAGACAACTGTTGCTGACCTCGATTATCAACGCAAAGACGGTCGAGCCGAACTCAAGGTACATAACGTTCTCGTTCGCACCGTACGTTTACGTCGAAAAGGAAGGCAAGACGGATAAATACACCGTCAAAGTCAAAGGTTCCATCGACACTCTCGGCGGACGCGATGACAAACAATATCCCGTCAACGAAAGCGTAATGACCTTTGAAGTGCTGAAAGAAAGCGCCGACCTTACGACGGTTGTCCTTGGCATTTACGCAAAGGGCGGCGATATGTATATCGACTTCAACGACTATGAAACGGGCAAGGCGGTGCATCGTTACTACGTGTCCGATTCGGATATCGCATACGTAGTGGGGCTTTTCAAGGATATTCTCAACCAACTGAAAATCGAAGAAGTGTTGACGGATTACGACCTTGGCAGCCTTATTAACGACGCAGGCGTTAAAAACCTTATTTCCACCATTTTGGGAACGGACAGCGACGATAAACTCACGCTGTTCAATATCCTGCTTTCCCTTATTTCCGAAAGCGGCAGTTACTCTGTAACGAATGCCGACGGTTCGGTCGATCTCGTGATGCCCACGAAACTCAACGCGATTTTCACGAATAAGACCTTGCTTGAACAAGTCGGCAACGTCGTCAACGGCTTGCTGGGCGGACAATCCGACATTATCAAAGGCGTCGTCAACTTCCTTGTCGGCGATATTTTGTCGGGCAAAAAGACGCTTAACACGGCGCTTGTCGCGAATATCAGCAACAACCGTTTCCAGAAACTTGCATTGAACGTCGTCAGCACGAAAGGCGGCGTCGACAAGACGATGGAACTTGGCATAGGCGGGCTTTCCAAATCGGCGGACTTCGCAAACGAAGTCAAAAATTCCATGCCCGAACTTGTCAAAACGGACAGGAAGAATTACAGCTTCACGACGCTCAGTGCCGACCTTAACATAAATCTCGACATTGCAAAACAAGAGTACAGCATCGAAAACATCGACGGCGCCGTTGGCGGCGCAATTGCCAAAGCTCTTGAAGGCATTACCGGCACGGAAATTTATAAAAAATCCGATGCTATTCAGATTCTCGAACCGCTCCAAATCAGCCTCCACCTCAAATTGCGTGCGGAAATCAACCTTAAAGATAACAAGAAAACCCGTGCAGTCATCGAACTGAACGGAAAAGATAAGAAAGGCAACGACAGGACCTATCTCGGTCTTTACTACATCGGCGCGGACAACGCGCTTTATGCCGATATGTCCGGACTCGGCGGCGGCAAAGCGATGATCCCCGATATCAACCTTAATCAGATTTTGAAAGACCTTATCGCGGCGAAAATCCCCGAAATCCCCAGCATAATGGAAATTATCGGCGGCAAAGGTTCGGGCGCGGCGTCGGGCGACGTCATTAACGCAGGGCTTATCGAAGCGGTTCAAACCGCAATGGATAACGGCGAACTTGTCGTGACGCACTACGGTCTTGCGGCGGGCGACGAAGATTCGGCTGCTGTCGAAGAAACGGCAAGCCTTGACATCATGGCGCTTATCGGCTGCTTGAATATCGTCAAAGGCGACTCGACTCCGCTCACGGTGGAAAGCATTTCCGCAAGCCTTACGAAAGACGTAATCGCAGGTCTTATGGGCAAACTCGGAATGAAACTTCCCATTGACCAACTTGACCTTAAAATTTACCAAACCCGTGAAGATTATCCTCAGGGCGAAGAAGGCTGGAAAATCGACGTCGCCGTCAATATGGCGACCGAAGAACGCGGACAAATTCTCGGCGCGAACGTCGGTTTGTTCCTTAACTACGGCAACCCCGATCCTTCGCTTGACGGATATCTGGAAGGCAAGGAATTCAAGAGCGCCGAAGAAGGCGGCGAATATATCAACGCAGGCAAATTATCCTACAAAGACGGCGAATTCGACTTTGACCTGTGGGTAAGTATCGGGTTGGAACTCGAACTTGAATTCAACATCAGAGAAAACAGCGTACTTGACCTTTCCGCACTCGGAAAGCTTTTGTACAATCTTGCGTTGAAAGTGCAGTCTCCCGACGGCGTCAATGCGAAATTCAACCTTAAAATCAACGCCAACGCCAACGTAATGGCACTTGTAAACGCGATTAAGAACGGCGCGGACGTTGCAACGATCCTCGGCGCAATCGACGCACGCATCGACATTACGACGGGCGAAGGACAAAACGCAAAAACAGCCGTATTGCTGCTTGAAGACGGCATGCTTTATCTCAACAGCAGCGACGGCGAATTCAGAAATTATAAAATCAATATTTTGGAAGCCCTTGGCGGAAACTTCAAACTTTTCGGCAAAGACGTTTCTGGCACCGGCAGCGCACTCGCATCGGGCGAAGGCGATACAACCGAAGGTGAAGGCGGCGACGCTCCCGCAACCGAAGAAAAGGTGAAGTTCGATATAGTAGGATTGCTTCTTGCAAACATCAACTGCATTTCCGTAAACCGCGACAGACTGGAAGTTGCGATTGCGGATACGCTTATCACCGCGCTTCTTAACGGTCTGGGCGTCGATACGGAAATCGTGAAAGGGCTTAATTTCTCAAACAGCGGCACCGCGATTTCTCTGGAATACGACGGACTTAACCTGTCGAAACTCTGGCTGAAAGCAAACGTAGGCATTCAGCAGGGCGACAATGCGGCGCTCGGTCTCGGACTCGGTCTCGGACACATCGTGCTTACGGTCGGTAAGCGCAACCTTGCCGCACTTGGCGAACGTAATATTCTGGAAGACGAATATCAGGATCTCTTGAACGGCGGCAACGTATATCTCGGACTCGGCGCGGAAATCGACGTCGCGCTTGACGACGAAACTTACGTTCTTGAAGACTTGCTGGGCGCGCTTGTCGCGAACTTCGCGCTTGGCACGACAATCGACATCAAGGACGAAATCAAGGGCGGCTTGACTTTCAACATCGTTGCGGATATAGACATTTCCAGCAAGCCCGACCAGAACGACTCCCGTATTCTCATCGAAATCAGGAAAAAATCGAACAAAAAAGTCTTCCTTGGTCTTTACTATGACCAGAAAACCACGACGCTGTATCTCAAAACGGACGACGGCACGATTATTCAGCCCGTCGCGTTGAAATTCGACCTTATCGGGCTCCTTGAAGGGCTTATCAACAAGGGCGACGGCACGGCGTCTGCGGACATCGACTTGTCCGAACTCAATCCCGTAATACTCCTTAGCAACAAAGGCTTGCAGATTCAGGTAATGACGGGCGTTATGAAACTCCTTGTCGGCGTGCTTGTCGGCGATATGAACGATTATATCGAATACAATGCGGGCGCAACGAGCTATAAATACTACGCTTACGACGCAAACACCGATTATACGATTTTGCAAAACGCATATCCTTTGGCAAATCCCGTCGGACAAAAAGACCTGTATCAGAGAAACGTCGATAAATACGTTTACGAGAACGGCGAATTCACGCTTAATAACGATTACGTCGGCAATGACTTCTTCGTAAAAGCGAAAGAAGGCAACTTCTTCTACGTATTGAAGGACAATGCTACGGGTATCGACGAAAAATACTTTGAAAAGAACGCAGACGGAACTTTGAAAGAGTTTGCAAACTCCGGCAGAACGTTCACGCTCATCGACGCTTCTAATAAGGATATATACGCGAGCGCGCCTAAGTACTATCAATCCGAATTCAAACGTGCGGACACTCTCATGTTCGATATGGATAAGGACGTGATGGAATTTACGAAAGGCTTTATCCCCGCGTACAACAAGACAAGCGGTCTTACCACCTACGTCAAAGTGGACGCTTCCAGACAGGAAGTCGCTCTTTACGAAGTCTTCACGCAAGGCTACACGATGAAAGACGTCTTTGACGAAAACGGCAACCCCACGGGCGAAACCAAGAGAATGGAACTTAAACTGCCCGAACTCGGCGCATCCATCGTCATCGGTAAGATCGAAGACGGCGACGTGTCCGTGGTCGCAGGCGGCACAAAATTCAGTGGTATCGGCATCGGTATCTTCATCATGAGAAACGGTCAGTCCGATCCTCACGGCGTTCATTACGTAAAGATCGCGGCAGACGAAACCTATACCGGCACGAGATACAATCTTGTCGACGGCACGTATCAGGAAGCGGCAGACGGCGAATATAAGCAAGTCGCAAACACCGCCGCAAACGTCGCAATCAAACTCGGCAACATTCAGCTTTCCGAAAAAACGTTCAAGGAAAACTACGGAGTAACCTTTGAACAGTTCATCGACGGTCTGCAAAACGAAAACCTTCCCCAAGCGGACGCAACGAATATTGCGGACCTTACCGTATACGTTAACGTGGAAGCGGGCATCGAAATCGGCGCAATCGAGACGGCGGCGGGCGGCGACACCTGGGCGATCGGCGGCTTGCTTTCGGGCATTGTCGGCGGCAGCGATAAAGATCCCAGCGCGCTTGCAAACTTCCTGAAATCGTTGCTCATTAAGTTCAACGTTCAGGACGAATTCAAAGACGTAATCGGTCTCAGAATTGCCGGCAACGTGAACCTTGGCGCGCTTTTAAGCGGCGATACAAAAGACACGATGCAAATCGTCAAGGCGCTTTTGACGAAGAGCGACCTTGCGGTTGAACTCACCGACGGCTATCCGTGGGAAGCGAAGAAGACGGTTGTCGGACTTTACGTCACGGAAGGCACGATTTACATCAATATCGACGGCGAAAAGACCATCAAAGACACCAAACTCAAAATCGGCGTAGATAAAGTCCTGGGTATGGTGGGCGGCGCGTCTACGGGCGCACTTGCATCGGCGGATCTCGGCGTTGAAGGCATACTTTCAATCGTCAACAACATCGTCAAAGAAATCAGCATTTACAGAAACGACGAAGCGTCGGGCATGACGATTTCTCTCAGCAAGAACATGCTGGGCGCTATTCTGAAACTCGTTGCGGACATCGACGGCGTTGACCTGAAACTCAACGAAACGAACAGCTTTATCGAACTTAATACGAAAGTTACGGATAAAAAACCGTACCTTCTGAAACTCAGCGTCGGTATCGACCCCTTGGTACTCGGCATTGCTCTTGGCGGATTGAAGATCGGTCTTGCGGCAAACAGCGACGTACTTAAAAACCTTAACAAAGCCGACTACAAAGGGCTTTCCGAAATCGAAACCATGGCGCTTGACGTCGAAATCGGCGTTGACCTTGGGCTGAAACAGGGCGAATTCCCCATCGGAAAACTTGTTTCCGGCATTTTGCAGGCAACGGGTACCGACCTTGAATTCCCGCTCAATCTCGATATTCAGAACGAACTTGACCTTGACCTTCGCGTAAGGCTCGCGGGGAACATTAACCTGAAAGAATTCGGTAAATCCGACCTTATGTTGCAGGTGAGAAACGCAGCCCCCGGCAAAGAAAAGACCATACTCGGTTTGTACTTCACAACCGAAAAAGACGCAACGGGGAAAGATATTCCTTGCCTGTACGTCGAAACGCAATTCTTCAGCCAGAGCGCACCCGTAAGAAGCAAGATTGAAAACTTTGACCTGCTCGGAAGTCTGCTCGGCAAGACGGTCAGCGGCGTTGTGGAATACCTTGGCGGAAAAGTCGAAGGCACTGGCGCTGCGCTTACGTCCGACGACGGAGCCACGACAAACGAGGCGGAAATCATTCTGGAACTTGCATCAAAGAGCATTCAGGTGAAGATCGCGGAAGAAACCGTGAAAGGACTGCTTGAAGCGCTTGTCGGCGACAAGGTCGGCGACGACATTATCGAAATCATCAACGGTCTGGGACTCTCCGCAGAAGTCGCGGTGAACCTGAAAGACGAAAACAAACCTTTGCTTTCGGTCGTTGCGACGTGCTCGTATCTTGACCTTGGTATTCTTGTCAATAAGGTAAATCTCAGCACCCAAAAACAAGATATCTTCGGCACGACACTTTCGGGCAACACCTGGACAAAGGCAGAAGACGCAAAGAAGAGCGCGCTTGGCGTACAATTCGGCGTCGAATTGAATTACGACATCTCAAACGGCAAGCACAGTCTTGACGCAATCCTTGGCAACGTCGCGTCGGCAGCGGCTTTCGAAAAAGACGCCACGATGGCAACCATCGGCAGCATACTGAAAGCGGTATCTCTTGACGCGATTATCAAAAACACGCACGGTTCAATCGGTATCGACGTTGTACTTAACGTCAAATCCGAAAAAATGACGGAGTATCTTGTGCCCGCAGGTCAGACTCTTTACGAACTCGTAATGGGCAAACTCGGCGCGGAATACACTGCCGGCAATGAAAAATACGATCCGCTCCAACTCCTTAATATGGTTGAAGCGTTGATTAAGATCAACCTTAACGGCAACCCCGTTTTCGTGAGCTTGAAGGACGGCTACGTTTACGTTTCGCTTTCTGCGGTCGGCGGCGACAACTTCAAAGCGTCGCTTAAAAACATTATCGACCAGATCAAGAAGACGACGGGCAGCGGTTCAAGCGCGCTTGCGACGGGCGAAGGCGACGGCGAAGACAAAAAGGATGACAAGAAAACCGATTACGTGCTTGTCAACAAGATTTTGCAAAATCTGCTTGCAAGCGCAAGCATCAGCGATACGGGACTTGACCTTGCTCTTGCTCCCAACCTGATGAACGTATTGCTTGAAAACGTTGTCGCGAAACTTCTTGGCGACACGTTCGGGTTCAACGACGACGTGAAAGCAATGTTCACGCTCAGCAGCCCATATGCAAAACTTTCGGACGGCAAAACTTCGGTCGACGACGTCCTTTACACTGAAAAAGTCGAAGAACGTTTCGTTCGTTACAATGCGGCGTTCGAGTCGCAACAGGGCAGCGAACAATACTTCTTCGACGCGGAAGCAAAAGTTTACAGAAAACTTTATAAAGCGGACGCCGTTGACGCGACGAAGTACGTCGTTTACACCGGCGGCGAAGTCCAGACGGTGTATTATCTCTCCGACGCGGACGAATACGTCGCGCTTACCGCGGAACAGGTGGCGGCAGCCAGATTCGTGAAGTACACCCACACGAGTTATCTTGCGGTGTACGATTCCGCCGACAAAGCGACGAGAAACGTCGTGAAAGCGGCAGGATTCGTCGCGGGCACGACGGTTTACGACGCGAACGGCAACCCTGTCGCGGAAGATAACCTTTTCGTCAAAGTCAAACACAGCGGCATCGGCTGGACGAAAGACAACGGCATAAGCATCGACCTTGTGTTCGACAACCCGAACACGACGAAAGCCCCCGATTTCAGCATCGGTCTGGGACTTGACGCAACCCTTGTTTTGCAGGGCGAAGCGATTGAAGTTATCCCGTACTTTGTGAAGAAAGCGGGCGCGACAGCTCTTGACAATCAGGAAGTCAAAGGCTACTTCAAGGAAGGCACGGCTCTTGTCGAAATTCCCGCCTCGGAAGTTTACACCGGCACGAGATACGACAAAGACGGAAACGTTGACGAAAACGGCAAGTTCAGAAAAGAACTTGTTGAGGGAACGGAAGCCGAGCACGACCTTGTCCTTATCGGCAATATATTCCCGGAAGTATCCGAAACCGTCGGCGATGAAAAGATTTATCTCTCGATGGAACTCGGGCTGACTCTTTCCGGAACGAAAGGCACAAACGACAGTATTCTTGACTTTGTCGCAGACATTATCGACGTCTCCAACCGCACCAGCACGACGATGAAATACGTCGAGTTTGCAGAAGGCGAAGATAAGGCAGGTTACGAAGGTCAAAGATATTCCAAAACCGGCGCAATGTCTTATGCACAGGATGTAAACGGCACGTTCAAGCGTGGCGCGTACTACCTTGCGGAAACAGGCTACGTCGGCACGAAATTCGTGAAAAATACGGACGGCACGTTCACGATTGACAACGCAAACGGCACGTACAAATTCGTTGGCGACGATTCGGCAAAGACTTACTTCCCGATCCTTCCGGAAGAAACCGAAACCTATCCTGCCGACAAGAAGTACAGAGAAGACGGAAAAGGCTTTGTGACCGACGCTAACGGCGATTTCAAGGCGGGCGAATACTCCGTAACCGACAGAACGAAAGGCGGTGCAAAATTCCGTCTTAACGCAAAAACGGGCAAATACTTCGTCTATGAAGCCACCGGCATAACCCTTTACAAACAAGGCAACTACTACGAAATCGACAAAGACGAACTTGCAACGTTCAAGGGCGTCAGATTCGACTATGACAGCGTAAACAAAGTCGCAACCGTCAACGCTTCCGGCAAATATCAATTCGTCGCGGAAGAAGGCGCGTATTATCCCGTGCTTGAAAACGATGGCTACACCGGCAAACTGTATCGTGTGTCCGAGGCGTCAACCCCTGATAATACGATTTATATCGAAGATGTGATTTACAAATTCACCCCCGCGTTCACCGGCAAAGACCTGAGAGACCTTAACGCTCTTGCGAAGCTCCTTGTCAGCATCGGCGAATTCGAGGCGGAAGCGCGTATAAAAGTTACGGTCGGCGCAAACGTTGCGGAACTTGTAAAGGCGTTGTCCAATACCGCAAACATTGACATTGCGGAACTTCTGAAACACGTCGAACTCGCAATCGAGTCGCTTGATTCCAAAGGAACGGTCAAAGGCGGTATCTATCTGTATAACAGTACGTTATATATTAAATATATCAATACAAGTCGCGGTATCTTCTCGATGCCCGTGTCCGAACTCTTCGGCGCAATCGCGTCTGCAAGTGCGGATGAACGCATGCCTTACGAAGCGGCAATGCTGCAACTGTGGGTTGGCGAATTCATCAAACTCAACGGCGTGTACACGACGGGTATCGCGGTTCAGACAACGACAAGCCTTGTCGAAACGCTGCTTGAAACCTTGCTCGGCTTTGACAAAGGCACGATAAACCTTAAAGCGTTCGGCGCAGTCGGCGTGGAAGTCACCATCGTTACGGCGTCTCCCATCTTCCCCGAAAACGCGGACGGCGAAGTTTACGTAAAGAAAGCGTATGACTTTGTAGCGCTCGCGGACGGCGAAGTTTACGACGGCGAGAAGTACGTATTGCTTGAAAACGGCGAATACGGCGAAATCGCAAATGGCAGCGAAGATAAATTCAGCGGTCAGACGCTGTATAAACGCGTTGCAAAGGCGGAAGCAGACGTGTCTTACGTCAAACTTTCGGAAGCCGGTATTCTTTCGGATTGCGAAGGCTATGATTCGGCATACGCGGAAGCATTGACCACAAGATATACGAAGGTCAACGGCATTTACGAAGAACTGAAATTCGGCTTCGACTTCGATTCGTTCGGTATCGGCATCGGGCTTAAAATCGGCCGCGTCGGGTTCAACCTTAACATCGGCAAAATCGATATCGGATTGATTGACGGAACACAGTCCATCGTGCCCGACGAAGTTAAGAACGCGCCCATCGCACAAGAAACGGTAATCGACCTGAGCCTTGAAGTAAATCTCGGCTTGGAATTCATGGATAAAAACACCAATGCGACGACAGGATTCGACATCGGTAAATTCGTCGATAATCTCGGCGTGCTTACGGGTGTGACGCTTGGCGAAGACTGGCTGAAACTCACGGTGCCCGAAGGCGGCGCGGAAGTCAGATTGTCGCTTCGCGTTGCGTTGGCGCTCAACCTTACGAACGTCGACCACTCGGTTGCCTCAATCGAAATCGTCGGTCAGATCTTTGAAAACGGCGTCAATATCAGCGAAAACGGCGGAAAAATCCTTATCGGCGTTTACTACAAAGACGGCAACGTCCTGCTGAAACTCGACGGACTCGGATTTGACAATATCCGCATTTCGGGGCTCAGACTCAGCGATTTGCTGGGCGGCTCGAACGGCGTCGAAATCCTTAAAAAACTGCTTGGCGGCAGCGGATCTTCGTCCGCGCTTGCGTCCGAAGTCAACTTCACGGTTGTAGGAAACGACGAATTCGGTTCGCCGGCGGCTGCGCTTATCCTTGACAGCAACCGCATTGCGGTTGAAGTCGGCACGCTGTTCATCGAAAAACTGTTGGGAATCGCGGCGCTCGGTCTTGACGAAAACACGCAAACACTCCTGGGCGGTCTTAACCTGAAAGCACTTGTCGAAGTCAACTTCGGCGAGAAATTCGTCACGGCGGAAGAAGGCTATAACGGCACGAAGTACGCATACGATAACGAAACAAAGAAATATTATATCGATAACGAAAACGGCACGTTTAAGCGCGAAAGCAACATTTCGCTTAAACTCAACGCGGAAGCCGCAGACCTTCTGGGCATAAATGTTGCGGTCGAAAATATCAAGATCGGCAACACGGGCGTTGAAGAACGAGTCAAAGCAATCGATATCAACGACTACGTCGAATTCATCGAAATTCTCTTTGGAACGGAGAAAGACGAAAACGGCAACGAAATCGTCGATGCAAACGGCAAGCCCAAAAAGAAGATAGTCGGGTTCGAGCCGAAACTGGAAGCACTCACCTTGTCGCTTGACCTTGACCTTGGCGCAATGTTCACCAACGGTATGGCGATGGGCAGATCCATTCTCGACAGCGAAGGCAAGACGGTTCTCACCAACGTATCGTCGGTCGGCGCAATCGGAAACGGCAACATGGGTATCCGCGCGTCGGTCAAACTTGAAATCGCCTTTGCGGCGCTTCTCAACAAACTGCAACAAGGCTTCGATTCGTCGGATATTTTCGCGGCGATCGAACAGGCGTTGCCGCTCGTAAAAGCGCAAATCTCGATTTACGCACAATCCGACGGCGACGAACTTATCGGTATCTACGTCGCGGACGGCAACGTATATCTGATGCTTGACGGACTCGGAATGCCCAACATCAAAGTTACCGGCGAATTCCTTATGGATATCATCAGAACGGCAACGGGTTCGGGCACCGCGCTTTCGTCGGACGAAGCAACCGCATCTGTCGAAACAAGTCAGATTATCGAAATCGTGCAAACAATCATCAAGGGCATAAGCGTTGGAGGAAAGGCTTTGAAAGTCGCGTTCCAGAACGACTACTTCGCAAATCTTGTCGACGCGGTATTGTCGATTGTTCTGAACAAACCCGGGTTCAAATACTATCAAGACGTATTGCCCGAAGTGCCGACCGAAGTCGCATTCAGCGGACTTACGATAAACCTTGCCGGTATCGAAAACACGTACGACCGAATTTACCGCAAGGACGGCAAGTACTATTTCGACGCAGAATGCACAAGCCAATATTACGGCATGGTATTCTTCAAAAACACCGTAACAAATCATATCGAACTGTTCAGTGAGAAAGAATACGTCAAACAATTCGGCGAAGTTAACGAAACGACGGAGTTCTATCGAAGCATCAGAAACGGGCTTGTGGAACTCGATCTCGTCGCGTACTCGACGCACCTGAAACTTGCCGTCAATATGCCCAAACTCGGCGCACAGAAAAACATTATTTCTTCGCCGGAAGTCGCAGGCGTAGCCTTTACGGAAGCAGACGAAGTTACCGGCGTCGCGCTTGGTCTGAAAGGTCAGGTCAAGATTGATAAGCAACCGGGCATCGCTCTTGCAAACATTCTGAGCGGCGTTGTCGGCGACCTTGAAACCAAACTCGTCATCGAAGAAGATATCGACATTCGTTTCGCAATCGAAGCGGCGGTCGGCATCAAATACAGCCTGAAAGACAAGAACTTTGCGCTGAACGCGGTTGATCTCAGAATTTCCCTTACGAGAGTCGACGCGACGTTGGGCAACGTACCGCTTGCGGTTCTTACCTACATCAGTTCGGAAGGCACGCTTTACGTTGACGTATCGCACTTCTTCCAGAAACAAAACGCGGGTAACAACAAGAACCTCGGTATGCTCAAAATCACGGGCGTAAACGTGCTTGACCTTATCAACGGACTTCTCACGGGCGAAGGCTCGGCGACTTCCGTTGCGCTCGGTTCGTCCGACGCGTGGGTTGAAGACGAGCAACAACCGTACACCTACGTATATTACGAAGCAAACGCCATTAACTCCGCTGCGCCTGCAAAGTTCGTGCACGTCGCACAGTTGAACGATAAAGACGAGCCGAGAATGGTTTACAGAAACTACACCGGCACTATTACCGCCGAATTCAAGACGGAAGACGGCAAAGACTTGTACGTACGCGACCGCTCCAACAAGGTTACGGGCTATACGCTGCTCAGCGCAGAGAACGCAGAAAAGTTCAGCCACAAGGCGAAATACACGTATGAACAGGCGATGACTTATACGAAGCTTACCGACTTGTACGTAAAGGTCGGGGAAGATTACGTATTGGCTGCCGGCGATGCGGACGTAACTGCGACTGTGCTTTACCAGAGAGTCATTAGCAATTACGTAAAGATTGCGGACGGAGAAACCGTTAACGCAGAAGACAGATACGAACAAAACGCCGACGGCACGTACACGCAGAACGCAAACGGCACCTTCAAAGCGGTTTACAAATTCGTGAAAGTGTCGGATGGCAGCGCGTGGTATATCGAAGAATACAATTCGGAAACCTGCAAGTACGAATATAACGTATACGACCCGGCAAAGGAAAGCCACAACGCACCCAAACTTTATCACTACGACGAAACCGAGAAGAAGTACGCAGAAGGCGCAGGCGAAGGCGGCGCGAAGTCGTACGTCAAAGTGCCCGTTTACAGCATTTCGGCGGTCTGGGCTGATCTCAGAAACTATGGTATCGCCGACAACGTTGCGGGTTACGACGTAAAAAGCAACGCAAAAGTCAATATCACGGGCAAAGCGATGCTCGGTCTTATCGGCGGACTTATGGGCAACACAGGTCTTGAAGACATTCTCGACGCATTGCTCGTAAGCGTCCATGCAACGAAAGATCCGTTCATCTTCGGCGCGGATATCGGCATCCTTGACGTTTACAACGATCACAAACTTGCGCTCAACGTAGGATTGAACATTTTCGGGTTCGACTTTGAAAAGAGAGAAGGTGCGGGCAACACCGACGGCAGCTATCTTGAATTCCTTGACGCCGAAAACACGATTTCGTTCAGACCCGCAAACGCGGATAATTATCGTCAATTTGCCGACGTCGACCTTAATCGTATTCTCTCTGCATCGGAAATCATGGACGTCCTTGTTGACAGCCTTGACTTCGGTAAGAGCGGAAAGATTTATCTGAACCTGTCGCTTGACGCGGATTCGTTCGCACAAGACACCGGCGACAACTTCGTCCCGTGGGAAAAATACTTTGCGGCACTTCTCGGACTTAACGAAAACAGCGCAAGGGTATTGTATCAGGTGCTCTTCCCCGAATCCGAACTTGACGGAAAGGGCAATTTCAGCATCGACATCGCGGCGGCAATCGACGTGAAGAAACTGCTTGGCGGACTTATCGCAGGCACCGGTCTGAACCTTGAAGGCACGGAAATCCGCATTACGATCAATTCCGATACGATGTTGTTCTCGGAAGATTCGCGCAAAGACGGCAGCAAGATCGTCATCACCGCAATCGGTGAGGCGGACGGTATTTTGTCTGTCTTTATCGACAACAGCGGATACCGCGGAAAGGGCAAACACGTCGCAAGACTTGACCTGAACGCAATCCTCGGAACGGCGACGTCGAGCGCGGCATACGCAAGCGCGAACGAGAATACGGGACTTATCCCCGAAAACATCTTCGGCGTTTTGAACGCACTCCTTGGCGAAGTACGTCTGGGCGGCGGCAAGATCTCGGTCGTTTTAAGAGAAAACTTCATCGGCGCACTTCTGAATACGCTGGTCGGCACGGATATTACGGAACAACAATCCCTTGTAAAGGGTGAAATCTATATCGACCTCAGAAACCTTGAAGTCGGCATCGAAATGATTCTCGGCGACGACAACTACGTTTCGGAAGGAGAACGCGACTTCTATATCGGACTCAGAATCGGCGGCATCAACCTGACTGCTCCCGACGGATTCGATATGACCGAATACACCTTCATCAAGAAGGCGGACCGCGCGAACTTCAAGAACATTAAACAACTGAAACTGGATATCAACTTTGAATCGGAATGGTATTACGAAGCGACCAGCGAGACGGAAGGCTTCGATATCAGTCCTGTCGTCGATATCCTTGAAACCATATTGAAGAAGGAACTCTTCCCCGACAGATTGTTGCAAGTCCTCGTAAAAGACGACAAGATCGACGCCGTTTACGCCACTGCGATAAGCGCGCACATTGACCTTGCGGACTTCAACAATATGAAACTTTCGGTTGAAATTTTCAAGTCGACCAGCGAAGAGCCCGTAAGAGAACTTAAACTCGGCGTGTACCTTGACGGACAAAGCGTTTACGTTGATTTGTCGGGTTGGGGACTTCCCAAGATCAAACTTGGCGGTCTGAACCTTGGCAACACTATCAACGACGCATTGTTGCCGCTGCTTGATCAGTACCTTGTCGGCGACGACAACAAACGCGGCGGCGCGACGGCTGCTCTTGCAAGCAGCTACGTCGGAGACTACGACAAGAACCATATCGAGTATTCGGACTTCGTCGAAGCGGCAGACGGCAAATACGTGCTTGTCTATACGGAAAGCAACAGCGGCGGATACGTGCTTGTCGACGGCAAATACGTGAAGTACAATGCAAAAGAACATGCAGGCGCAACCCGTTACGCAAGAAAAGTTGAAGAATACGACATGGCGAACACGGCGCATCAGAACGTAACCCGTTACAATGTGAATAAGGGCGCGTTCAGAACAAGCTGGGGCAAGGTATTGTTCCCCGTTGCGTACGAAGAAGACGAAAACGGCGGATACGTCCTTATCGACGGCAAATACGTGCCGTACAACGCAAGTCTCCACGTAGGACAAAAGCGTTATAAGGAAGTTTCGGGCAACAAACCGTACATCTCGTTGCTTCTTGCAAACAACCGCTTCGGTTTCGGCATCAATGCAGACCTTATCAACAGCCTGCTTGAAACCATTCTGGGCGCGTTGAACCTTGATATTCAACTTCCCGACTTCGGCGACGCTGTCCTGCTGTTCGATTCCAGAAAAGATCTGAACGGCGACGGTTACGCCGACACGCAACTTGACCTTGCGGTGCAAGTCAACGACAACCTCTATTTCGGATTCCGCACGACGAATCTTGAAATCACAGGCAACTCCACCGAAGTAAGCCATGCCGAAAGAAGATATGCGGAAGTCGTAGGCGACGGAAAGGAATTTGTCACCGTATACGACATTGAAAAAGGCGAAATCGGTCTTGAAACGGTTGCGCTCGGTTTCAACGTACAGATCAGACAAAACTGCGTCGACAACGGCCAAAGCGACTTCGAGAAATACCTCGGCGTACTGCTTAAATCGCTTTTAGGCATCAACAACTTCACGCTGAACCTGCCGTCAAGCGGCGAAATCGGTTGCGACATCGACCTCAGAGTATCTCTGAACATTGCAAACCTTGTCAAAGCATTGCAGGGCGGCAACGTCGACTGGTGGAGCGATATCGAGTTGTACCTTGACCTGAAACCCATGGGCTACGGCTCGTTGCTCACGATGTATAAACAGAAAGGCGACGCGGACGTTTACGCAGACCTTTCGGGATTGTCCTTGTTCAAGGTCAAGATCATCGGTTTGCAGAGCCTTATCGGCGGACTTGTATCGGCGTCGGCAACCGCTCTTGCAAGCGGCAATAACGAAGTCGCGATTGCATCCGCATCGGGCGACATTGCAAAACTTACCATTATCCCGGGCAAAGTGGGCTTCACCGTCGAAATCGGCTGGGGCTTCATCGAAGGACTTCTGACGAGTCTGCTCGGCGATACGTTGCACGTGGCGGACGGCGAAGGCGAACTTGCGGGTTACAAGACCATCACCATCGGTGAAGGCGCAACCGCAACGGTCATTCCTTTGCCGAAGATGAATAACGACAGAGCATTGTCGCTTTCCATCAACCACGCGTCTGCAATGTACAATAGATCCTTGGAAATCGACCTTAAACTCGGCTTCAACAAGAGCGACGAAAGCGCGGTCAACCTGAAAATCCACAATTTCGTGCTTACAAGCGGACAAGAGAAGTCGGCAAGGTACATCAGGTTCGGCGCGACGAAGGGCAAGATTAACGAAACCGGCACAGGAAACGGCGTGCTTGACGCAATCACCGGCACCAATGCAAACGCGTACTCGGGACTTGTGTTAAGCGATGCGAAAGGCATCAGCCTTGTGAATATCCTGACCGCGGTGATTAAGGGTATCGACCCCGACATCAGCATCTCGTGGAAAAAGAATACAAACCATTACTATACGAATAGCAGTAGAGAAAGCTACAACTCTAATCAATATGCAACAATCGAATTGTCGCGTACGAATAAGGGCACAACACACATGTCGGGTACTAACGTCAGGACTTACGCAGGCAAGTTCCAGGCAAGGATTGACAACGACAAGGGACGTTTAATCGGTGCATGGTTGTTCAACAATCAGTTGTACATCGATATAACGCAGACACTTGACATCCCATTGGCAATCGGCGCATTAAGAAAGATGAAGGTTGCGGACCTTGACATTCTGGGACTTCTTGGCGGACTCGGCGCGGCATCGGCAACAAATGCCATGGCAAGCGACGAAGCAACCACCGAAAAGAGCCTGAAAGACACGGTATCCGGATTTGTCAAAGGCGTCCAGGTCAACTGGTGGAACAACCAGACGGTCGCAGGTAGTGGCGTCGGCGACAGAGCGATCACGACAATCCGCGTCGACCTTAACGGAAAAGGACTTAACAACATTCTTGCAAAGGTTTACTACCTGCTTTACGGTATGTACGACACGAACGCTCCCGCTGCGGAATTGTTCAGCGAAGAAGCGTTGTATCAGATGGTTTACACCGAAGGTCAGGACGTAACGCTGAAAGACGGCACGGTTGTGAAGAGCGTGAACGCTCACGGAAAATGCGTGTTCTATCTGCAAACGTTTGCGTCGAATATGATCGGCGAAATGGCAAGCATTCTTAAAGACATGCTTAAACCCGGCGGATCGTTCGGCGACGTTCTGAGAGAAATCCTTGGCAGATTGCTGCCGCTTCCGAAACTTGACGAAGCCGAAAACGGAAGACCGAGTTACGTCGAAATCGTAATCGACAAGAGCCGTCTTGCAAGCGAAAAGGGCGTTCTTAAACAAATCGCACTGACGATCAATAAAGAACGCACCACCAACAACGGCAGCACGATAACGGCGGTTGGCAACAACAACGACACTGCGGAAATCGTCATCAACCTTGACAACAACGTGACGTTGCGCTCGGTATCGGCGGTAAGAGACTACAACACCAACAGCACGAAGCCCAACGAAGACTCCGGAAAGACCATAAACGTCGCGAACCCGTTCGATCCTGTCGAACTCACGACGGCGGCATTGAACTCATCTGGTCTCCTTGACAGAGTCGCGGCAGACTTCTATGGTATTTCGGAATACGATTCGAAATCCGAAAAAGGCGTGACCGACTCTTATGCCGAACTCGGCGGAACGCCCATCGTCTGGGATACGTCGACTGCGATTCTCGAACCGGGCAAAGAAAGCGAAATCTGGGGCTATGCGCTTAACTACAAAGTGCAGAAAGTCAAAGTAAAAGTAAGCAACAGCACGGGCTTCCTGCGTCTGTTCGGTTACTTCAAGGCGGACGGCACGACGTTTGTCGAAACCAACAAGATTACGGTTGATCCGACCAAAGATCCGACAGGTACAGACAATATTTCGGCAGGCTTGCCCAGAATTATCGTAATCATGAGAAGGGACGGCGAATTGCAAGTTCTGTCCAGAGATTACGACAAGGATAAGCCCGGCACCGTCAATATCAACGGCACCGATTACACCGTCGACGGCAAGTTCAACTGGATTGACGAAGACACCGTCGAAGAAGGTGCAACGGTTGAAAAACTGTTCTGGTATCAGGTCGGTTACAGCTCTCGTATCCAGAAGAGCATAAAGGTCAAGTACAACAACGTCGATATCGTTTCGGGAAGCTTGCCGAACGACGACAAATTCGGAATTCTGAACGGCGGCACGGCATTTGACTTCACGCCCGAAAACTTCGATATCGTCGGCAACCTCGGACTCCCGTCCATTAAGGCAAGCGAAACATTCACGAAGAATGGCGACAAGTTCTCATACGTCGGATTTGACGGCAGCACGTACGAGTTCATCCCGGGTACCGCGCCTACGGATGAAACCGAACTTGCGGAGTGGAACAAGCACGCGCTTGGCGGCAACGGAACGTTCACAAGGTCGTTCAACGGCAAAGTGCTCCAAAGCGGCACGTACACCTACGTCGCTGCGGAAAGCACGGCGGCAGGCTTGCTTGACAGCCTTGGCGGACTCTTCGGCGGAAGCGGCGCGAATACGGACAGCGGCAAGTACGTTTTCACGGTAACCGATACGGGCTACACCGGACTTAAAGAAATCACCGTAAAACTCGGCACAGGTAAGACGACTACCGTCGACGTGATCGAGTGGAACTACGACGACTTCAAGTACGATATGAGAAAACCGCAAAACGGCGCAAGCGGAAGAATCGTTGCGGTCATCAATAAGTACGAAATCAAACGTACGACAGGCTTGGTCGAAAAGACGGAAGTCGTGAACAGTAAGCAAGAAATCAGGCTCGACGTCGGTATCACGCAAGAATCGCTCAGCGCGCTTGCGGGCGGCGACCTTAAATTCAACCAGTACGAAGACGCGTTCGTATTAAGCGCGACGGGCGACTACGTCCTCGAAACAAGAGACGCGTTCATCCCGTACGACGAGACTTTGCACAAAGACCAGAAGCAATATGCGCTTGTTGACGGCACGTACGTTGATGATTTGGCATTGGCTGCGGCGGACAACACCGCAAGATACGTCGAAGGCAAAGTTACCGGCTATGTTTACGACAAGTACGCAGACGGCAAATCCGCAGACAACAGGTATGCGATCAATATCTTCGACGCGGAAGAACTTTACGTCAAAGTTAAACATTCAAGTATTACTTCCGAGACGAAACAATTCCACGTCGACGACTTCAAGTTCTATACCGACACGTTCACGGCAACCGACACGCAGACTCCGTTCACGATGTTCGTCGTGCCGGAACTCGGCGTAAAGACGGAACGTAATATTACCGTGAAAGCGTTGTACGACGTAAACGGCGCGTACGAACAAATCTTTGACATCAAAGTCGTCGTAACGCCCAAGGTCGCAACCAAGGTCGTGTTGCTTATCGATAACGACCAAGTGATTGACAGAACATATCTTGAATCGACCGCGGAAGTCACCGTTTACTACAAGGACGGCACCGAAAAACAAGGACTTGCAAAAGACCTTATCCGCCTGACCGACAAAGAAATCGAGAAGATTGCAAACGCGAAAGATCATCTCGGCATAACTTACGGCACGGCAAGCGTGTTCAAGAAGGGCAGATACGAGCTTATTGCGGCGGGCGAAACGTACGACGGACAAAGATTCGACCTTGTCGACGGCAACTTCGTCGAAGCAACGGACGGCGAGTACAAGTTCGTTGAAGACGAAACATTCGTCCAGAACGGCGTAACGTTCGAAATCAGAGTGTTCAGCAAAAACTGAATAAATCAAAATTAAAATCGGCTCCCGAAAGGGAGCTGATTTTATGCCCGAAACGCTTTAATATTTCTTACGGTTGTGATAGAATAAGGCTATGAATTTTGAAATCACGGGATTAAACGCGCTTATGCTCGTCGCGCTGTGCCTGCCTGGTTTTTTCCTGACAAAGGCAAACGTGCTGAAAGAAGAACACATCAAAGGTTTTGCGGTGTTCCTTTTGTACGTGTGCAGCCCCGCGCTGTCGATATACAGCTTCCAGCAGTCGGAGTGCAACATGGAAATCCTGATAAACATCGGCATACTTTTGCTTGTTACGACGTTTATGCAGGTGCTGATAATGGGCATCGGCTTCCTTATCAACATAAAAACTTATAAAATCGACGGGGCGTCGCGCGTGGCGACCGTTGCGGCGGCGTTCGGAAACGTCGGATTTTTCGGCGTTCCCATATTGCAGGCGTTGCTTCCCGACCATCCCGAAGCCATGGTTTACAGCGCGGTTATGAGCGTAATGATGAACCTTATCGGCTGGACTCTCGGTATGTTTATGATGAGCGGCGACAGAAAACACGTTTCCGTCAAAAACTTCCTGATAAATCCGACGACGCTGTGTCTGCTGATTGCGTTGCCGCTGTTTTTCACAAACACGTCGCTCCCGAAGCCCGTCATGAACTTTGTGGAATTCTTCTCAAAAATGTCCACGCCCACGGCAATGACCGTGCTTGGCATGCGGCTGGCTTTCGTGAAGTTCAGGGATTTAATGGATTACAGGCAAGTCGTCGCGATTTTTCTGAAACTTATCGCGTTGCCGCTTATAACGTTCGGGATAATGTACGCGCTGCCTGTCGACGAAACGTTGAAAATCTCAACGTATATTCTGTCGTGCATGCCGCCCGCGGCAATCACCTTAAACTTTGCCGAGCTTTCAAATACGTCCCCGAAAACCGCCGCGAATATCGTCGTTGTCGGGAGTTTGCTTGTCGCGATAACGCTCCCGGTATTGTTGCTTATTGCATAGAAAATTATTGAAAAGTCTGAAACGTTGTGATATAATATATTAAAACGAAAATAAGGAGTCTTATTATGGCATTCAATTTTATAAAAAGACAACTCTTGAAGGTTATTGAATGGACAGACGAAACTCAAAATACCATTTTGTATCGTTTTGACGTCCCCGACAGATACGCGATTATGCGCGGCTCGCAGCTGACCGTCAGAGAATCGCAGGTTTGCATCTTCGTCGTGGAAGGCAAAATCGCCGACGTTTTCACGCCCGGCAGATATAAACTCGACACCGAAAACCTGCCGGTTCTTACGGCGTTGTACAGCTGGAAATACGCCTTTGAAACTCCGTATACCGGCGAAGTCTATTTCGTGAATACCAAACAATTCACAAATCAGAAATGGGGCACTTCCAATCCCATTATGATGAGAGATAAGGACTTTGGCGTTATCCGTCTGAGAGGCTACGGCATTTACAGCTATAAGGTTGAAGACGCGGTCAAACTCATGCGCGAACTTTCCGGCACGAACCAACAATTCCTGACCGAAAACATCGCTGACCAATTAAGGAAAATGATTTTGTCGACGGTCACTGACGTCATCGCCGAATCGGGCATTGCCGCGCTGGATCTTGCAACGCAGTACGACGAACTGTCCGGCTCCACGAAAGATAGACTTGCCGACAAATTCACCGAATACGGCTTCAAACTTATTGATTTCTATATCGAAAATCTTTCGCTTCCCGAAGAAGTCGAAAAAACTTTGGATACCCGCACGTCGATGGGCGTTCTGGGCGACAAGATGGGCACGTTCACCCAGTATCAGGCGGCACACGCTATGCGCGAAGCGGCAAACAATCAGGGTGCGGGCGGCTCGCTTGCAGGCGCAGGCATCGGTCTCGGCGCGGGACTTTCGATGGCAGGCGTTTTCAGCGAAGCGTTGAAGGGCGCAAAAGACGCTCCCGCGGAAGCAAAAACCAACACCGTAAAATGCACCAAATGCGGCGCGGACGTGAAAGCAGGCAGTAAATTCTGCCCGGAATGCGGCAACAAAATGGCGGAAAGCAGATTCTGCCCCGAATGCGGCGCAAAAGTCGGCGCAAACGCAAAATTCTGCCCGGAATGCGGCAAAAAACTTAACTGATTGACACACGATGCAAGGCAAAAAGGCTGACAAAAAAGTTGATTCGACCGACGTCGTAAAGTGCAAAACTTGCGGCGCGGATATGTACTTCGATATCGCGTCGGGCAAACTCAGATGCCCGTACTGCGATAATACCGTCGAGGCGAAAGCCAACGTTTTCGAGAACGAACACAACGTCGACGGCTTTGACGAAAGCAAACTTCGCCACGAAGATGGAGTCATTACTTATCAATGCCCGAACTGCCACGCAAAGTGCGAAATGCACGGCGTTTTCGACACGTCGGCAAAATGTCCGTTCTGCGGCGCGACCAACGTCTTAAAGGTTGACGATATCCCGGGACTTGCTCCCGACGCGATTCTTCCGTTCAAGATTACGCGCGACGTAGCGTCACAAAACGCACTTAAATGGATAAAAAAGAAACTTTATGCGCCGATTAAGCTGAAAAAGAGTTTCAAGCCCGAAAATCTGAACAGCGTATATTCGCCGACGTTCAGCTTTGATAGCGATACTTTCAGCACTTACAACGGGCGCCTTGGCGAATATTATACCGTGACCGTCGGCAGCGGCAAAGACCGCCGTACCGAAACCCGCACAAGATACTTCAACGTCAGCGGCACGTATTCGCAATTCTTCAACGACGTACTTATCGAGGTCAGCCCGAAACTTTCGCAAAAGGAATTTGAAAAGGTCGGCGGGTTCGATACCGGTAACGCGGTCGAGTACACGTCGGAATATATCGCGGGACATTCGTCCGAAAGATACGACACGAGCGTCAACGACGCTTACGGCACGGCAAAAGAAAAAATGAACGCACGTATCAAAAGCGCGATTTTGGCGCAGTATCATTACGACGTGGTCGATTACCTCCATATCGACACAAGCTTCAACGACAGCACTTTCAAGTATATCCTTGTGCCTTTGTGGTGCAGCGGTTTTAAATACCGCGATAAAATTTACAACTATTTCGTAAACGGAAGGACGGGAAAAGCGGGCGGCAAAACGCCGATTTCCGTCTGGAAGGTTGCGCTCACGGTGGTTATTATCGCCGCCGTCATCGTCGGTGCGTATTTCGGCTTGAAAAGCGCCGGCATAATCTGAAAATTTTTTAACGAGGTGAATATAATGATTATTACTCCCGATACTTTAATTGGCGACATCATCGAAGGCGACGTTAATATCGAAGCCGTTGCAAACGTTCTCACAAGCGTTGGTATGCATTGCCTGGGCTGTGCAATCGCTCACGGCGAAACGGTCGGCGAGGCGGCAGAAGTCCACAACGTCGACGTAAACGAACTCATCGCGCGTCTTAACGAAGCGGCAAAAAAATAATGGCTGAATCAAAAGAAATCAAAGACAGGCTGTATGAACTCAGGACGTTTTCCGATATTTCCACGGCGGAAATGGCGGAAAAACTCGGCGTGACCGAAAACGAATATATCGCGTTTGAAAACGGCGATATGGCTTGTTTACAAATTCGCGTCGATCGTCGATATCGAGCCGTCCTTTATCTTCACGGGAAAACAACCCACGAAAAAGTACGCCGCGGCAGTTTACGAAAACAAGGGCGAACGCGTCGAAAGGTACCCCGGGTATTCTTTCACGTCGCTTGCCGCCGATTTTCAGAACAAGCAGATGAAACCTATGCTTGTCGATATTTCCCCCACAGACAAGCCCGAGCTCGTGTGTCATGCCGGGCAGGAATTCAATTACGTCTTGGAAGGGCTTTTGAGAGTGGTTGTCGGCGACGAGGAGTTTTACCTGCATAAGGGCGACAGTTTGTATTTCGATCCGTCGCTTCCGCACGCGCAGATGGCAATGGGCGACAAGCCCGCAAGATTTATCACCGTTATCAACGAGTAAAAATTACGACTTGTAATAAAAATAAACCGCCAAAAAGGCGGCTTATTTTTGTTTTAATGAAAACAGCCCAAGCCGAATACCGCGTACTAACGAATCGACTGGAATTTCGGCATAGACACCGCTTTTCAGGTTTGTCAGAATAACAAAGTCGTTAGATTTTTTGCTCGCTTCAAACATTTTTCCGTCGCAAAAGCAAACGTAATAATCGCCGGTTGCAAGCATTTGTAAAAGTTACCTCCTTATTTCGCATAAGGAAAATTGATAATTATTTGATTTTTGATTATAAAACTTAATCATATCAAACATTATAGATTAGAAATATTAATAATTCAAGACATTTAATTAAAAAACTTGATAATTATTAGTAGGAAATACGATTATGATTAAGTTATCTGAATTAAGAAACGAAAAAGGGCTGACGCAAAGAGAAATCGCAAAGATTTTCAACGTAAGTCAGGGCACGTACAATAACTGGGAAAACGGCAAAACTCAGCCGTCGATTGAGCAACTTGTGGCGATTGCAGATTTCTTTGGCGTTAGCATCGACTATCTTGTCGGGAGAGAGGGAGAAGACGGCGTTATCGCAAGCGCGAAGGACAACCGAATCAATCTTTCGGACAAGTCGCGCGACGCTCTTTACGAGTTTTTGAAGACCATATCCGACAAAAAATAATTGACCGCCTTACGGCGGTTTGTTTTTATAACGAAAGACTGTTCATAACAATTTGTTATTATTTGTTGGCAAAGAAAGAAAAAAGTGCGATACTATAATTAGAAATAATTAAGGTGAAATTATGATTTTATCGATCGGAGAAATACTTGCGGATTTAATCGGCGAAAAAAACGACGGCGCATTGACGTTCAGGGCGTTTTGCGGAGGCGCGCCGTTCAACCTTGCCGTTAACGCAAAGCAAAGCGGCGCGACAGTCGGGTTCGTCGGGCGCGTCGGGAACGACGTAATAGGTCGCTTCGTCACGGCGGAAGCAGAAAAAGCAAACCTTGACAGCCTTGACATTCAGACGGACGAAAAACGCAACACGACGATTGCTTTCGTGACTCTTATGAACGGCGAAAGGGATTTTGCGTTCAATCGCCACGACACCGCCGATTTTAATATCGACTTTGACAAAATCGACTTTGCAAAGCACGAAAACCTTAATATCGTGCATTTGGGCTCGCTTATGCTGTCGGAAGAAAAAGGGCGCGCGTTTGCAAAAAGAGTTGCCGACAAAACGAAAGAAATCGGAGCGAAACTCAGTTTTGACGTGAATTTCAGGAAGGATATTTTCCGTGATTTCGACGCCGCAAAAAGGGCGTACGAGCCGTTTGTAAAACGTGCGGATATCGTCAAATTTTCGGAAGACGAACTACTTGACTTCACGGGAATTTCCGGGATCGACGCTGCGGCGGAGTCGCTGTGCGACAAAGACAAACTGATTCTCGTGACGCTTGGAAAGAACGGCAGCGCGTATTATTTCAACGGCGAAAAGGGCGTTGTGCCAAGCGAATATAAATGCAAAAGCGTTGACACGACGGGTGCGGGCGACGCGTTTTTCGGGGCGTTTCTTGCGGCAATCGAAAACAAAAAACCGACAAAAGAGAACA
>ERZ779737.502-NODE-502-length-36392-cov-18.069268_pt1 | contig 36392 bp, 32 predicted proteins | sample MGYA00511889_ERZ779737 | MGnify/ENA primary metagenome ERZ779737 (study PRJEB29588, sample SAMEA2163575) | human gut metagenome | biome: human gut; feature: human-associated habitat; material: faeces | place: Denmark | collected 2008/2010 ... | reverse complement strand
TTATTTTGTACTAAAGAGTTAATTTTCATGTACTTCACTTCCTATCTTTATTACATAATTAATGATATCAAAAAATGCACTATATTTCAAGTACATTTTTAACATTTATTTTCTAACATACCAATAGTTCCCACTTCTTCCATCAGTTGGATATGTTCCATAATCAGCTACAATAGTACCGTTTAAAGTTCCAGGTTCATTTAATGTCTGTGATGTAGAACCAGCCGATACATACCAGTAACTGCCACTTATTCCGTTAGATGGATAAGCACTACTAGATGTGCTTGTAACAGTTCCATATGATGTTGAACCTTGAGAATAATTTTTTATTATTCTGCCACTTTTATACGATTTACCACTACCGCTAATTATGCCTGCCATTCTACCATCAGTATCACATGATTGGAATATGAAGAAAGAATATCTATAACCACTTGGTATCCCCGTATAAGTGTAACAATAGAAGAAAGCAAAAGATATTCCTGCATTTTGTCCAACACTATGAAAGTCAGAAAATGTTGTACCTCTTTTTAATGTCATTCTACCAGTAGCATCAATTGCAAATGTATCTTCGTCTCCTCCACGATTATATTTTCCTGGTCCCATAATGCCATTAGTACCATCCATTGTTATCCAACTACCCCAAGATATACTCTCATTAGCATTAGTATTATATTTGTTCCAACTATATGTTGTTTGCGTTTTTAAATTATATACATTCCATTCACTTTTAGTAATATTAACTGTACAAGTATCATTAGATTTTACACCACTTATAGTTAGAGTATTATCTGTAATACTAGCGTTTGATTTACTACAACTAACAAGAGACTCTTTTATAGTATAACCGGAATTGGGTGTAACTATAAATGTAGCATTTTCATTATAATCAACATTTTGATTTGTTAAGTTACTTGTTCCATTTACCACATTCAAAGTAAGCACATAACTAGATTCCTTTAGGCTTATATTGCAGGTTTTATCACTAGTAATATTATTTACTTTATATACGTTACCTTCCATAACTCCATTACATGAGTCACTTTCTAAAGTTAGTGAGTATCCTTCGTTTGGAGTTATAGTAAATTCTGCATTTTTGTTTTTTTCTACTGTTAAGTTTGTACTTTCTACACTTCCATTTGTAACATTTAATTTAACATTATAAGTAGGCACCTTAAAATTTACTGTACAAGTTGTGTCTTTTACTAAATTTGTAACTGTAACTACATTACCATTCATTGCTATATTAGCTTTATTATCACAACTCATAATTGTATCTTCTGTTGTTATTCCTTCATTAGGTGTAACAGTGAACACTGCTTTATGGTGAACATTCTTGTATGCTATATCACTACTTCCATTTATTACATTTAATGTAACTTTCTTTTTATTATCTTCTTCATTAAAACTATTCTTTATTGTCCCGTCTTCACTTAAATAACTTATAACACACAAATTTCCTGGAATAAGTTTCTTTGTAACAGGGTTAGTTAAACTTGTACTTAGTAGTCCTTCATTTTGTAAAGTATATATTCTAATACATTTTTCATCTACTTCTTTATTTAATAAATCAGTAGCAAATGTTTCATTCTCATTTAAATACACATCTGCTGCTAATAGGATCTCTGAGTATAGTTCATTTAAAGCTTGTTCTTCACTCTTCTTTTGTATACTTTGTATTCCAAAAGTACCTGCTACCGTAATAGCTACAAGTATCACTAAAACCATTAGTATTTCTATTAATGTAAACCCTTTCTTATTCATAATGTCACCTACTATAAATATAATACCATAAATTCAAAAAAAAATAAACAAGAGACTTTCACTCTTGTCAAATATTTATTACTCCAATTAAGTATAAAACTACAACCACTATTAAAAGAAGTGTTAGGAAGCTATAAAATGCATCTTTTTGAAAAATTCCAGGTAATTTCTTTCTAATTGCATCTAATCCAATATAAAACAAGAAACCTAGTATACCTCCTAAAACATTAAGTAAGATATCATCTATATCAAAGCTTCTACCAATATACTTTTGTACTACTTCTATTGTTAAACTAACTAAAAATGAAATAAGTGTTATACTACCAAGCTTCTTCATTTTTGTATAATAAGCTGCAAAGAAACCAAAAGGCATAAATAATATAATATTACCAAATACCTGTCTATTAAAATTTTCACTACCTATAGGATACCTAAATATCTCTCTAAAAGGTACCAAATTAGTTCCACTCATATAAACATCTCTACTAGTTACTAATTCAAACAAAAATAATATATAAGTTACAAATAAAAGTAAAAGTAACTCTTCATGTAATATAAATTTCTTTCCATTATTCACTATATAAAATATTCTCATTAAAATGACTACAGTTAAAAATATAACTAACGTAGGCCAAGTTGTATCTAATAAATCAAAAAATGCACTTTTTAACATAATTACTCACTTTCTAAAGTTACTTCCTTATATTCTGTAATATCTTCATAAACTCTATAAAATAACTCTAATACTATTTTACTACTATAACTATTATTTTTCAAAACTTTTCTTTCTATTATGTGTTCATCAGTGTCAAGTTTATCATTAATTATCTTATCAGCGCGCTTTATTGCTTCATTATAAGCTTCTTCTTCACTTAGTGATACTTTTTTATAGTTATATAATTTTTTGCTTTCCTTAATTACCCTAAAAAATAAATATGGTTTTTCTATTAAAGTAGTAGTCTCATTTAAAGAATTATTTGTTTTATAATGACCCATTAAAGTAAACTTTTTTCCAAAAATATCTAAATATATATGATTAATTGTCTTACCAGTTTCTTGATACACCACATGATTATATGGAACACTCATATTTACTACATACCACACCTCAGCATATACTTTTCCTTTAGCACTTCTTTTACCCACCACTTTATCAAATTTTATAATATCACTTGATATAATAACTTCTCCTTTTTTTACCACCTCATTTACTTCTTTAACACTACTTCCACCGCTTACTATAATATTCTTAATAAGTGCATCTTTCTTGCTTACTATATCATAAACTTTCTCATCAGTTACAGTTTTATCTATCACCCTAGGAGTTAAATTAACTATATACTTAGTACCACTCTTTGTTATCTCTATCCATTCTAAAGTATCCTTATTATTTTCTAAAATCTTACTTTTTATATACTCTATTTCTTTTCTACTTTTAACAAACTTATACTTTTCTATTCCATACTCTTTTAATTCATATAACACACTTTCTTTTATTTTCAAATTATTTGTAACCACTTCCACGCTAAAGATAACCTTACTTAAAACGAGCAATATACTGTATGTTAATAAAAAACTTATTAGTAATAAATAGTGTTTCTTAATAAACAAAATAACTCCAACTCTTCCATAATACTTAACTATTTCAATATCTAAGATACAATTTATTCTTTCAATATCACTTTCTCTTACTTTAAAGTATAAGTCCTCATTTATACTTTTCATACTATTAAAGTATATCTTATTATTTATTAGAGCACTTATTACTTTATTAGTATTCTTAGTTTTTACTAGTACTTCACTTTTCATCTATCGTTACCTCTAGTATCGTACCAGTAATTAATAGTTCATTTTTATCTAACTTAACCGCTTTCATGTCTTTTCCTTTAATCTTAGATATTCTATTATTAACATTTATAATTACAACTTCACTAGTTATATCAATAACACTCTTATAGTTTAGTACATGTACCCCAGTTGGTAATACACTTATTCTATATTCATTACTACTTAAATAGCTACTCAAATTATTTAACATATAATTCACCACTTAAGTATATGAAAAAAAGTTACTAACTTTGACAGTTATTGTAACCTTCTGTTATATAAGTACTTCCACATTTTATATAAGCTTTAACTTCATTATCAGTGTATCTAACACATGCGTTGCACGCTTGTTTATCTAACTTTATTTTGTCAATATATTTTTCACTCACTAAAGTATTTAAAAGAACATATCCACTATAAGTGTTTGTAGTATTATTGTATTTAATAGTAATAGGGCACTTTCCTTTATCTTCTTTAGTAGGATTCTTACACATGTCTTCTAAAAACATTAGCCCAGCATCTTCTAACTCGCCTTCTTGTACTTTCATAGCTTTATCTGTCCCTTTATTTAAACTATTACTTATTCTAGGTACTACTATTACTAAAAGTAACCCAATAAGCGCTAAAACAACAAGTATTTCTGTTAAAGTAAAACCATTCTTTTTCATATCTCCATCTCCATTATAAATATACCATAATTTTAAAGCGTATTCAAGTCTTCCCACTCACTTATTTTTTTATCAAGTAAAGCTTTTAAACTATCTATTTGATTAAGAATATCTTTAGATTTAATATTATCCATATAAACTTCTTCCTTTAATAGTTCGTTATTTAGTTCATTAACTTTATTTTCAAGTCTAGTTATCTCACTTTCTATCTCTTTAATAGCTTTAGAGTTATCTTTCTTCTTTTCTTTTTTAACACTCTTTACTTTATTAACCACCATTTCTTCATTAAAATTGCTTCTCTTTTCTAAATATTCTTTATATCCATAATTATACAGTGTAGCCTTATTATTTTCAATTAACAATACTTTATTACATACTTTATCTATTAAATATCTATCATGACTTACAATAATTAATGTCCCTTTATAACTATCAAGTAGTTTTAAAATAGTCTCTTTATTAATAATATCTAAATGGTTTGTTGGCTCGTCTAGTATAAGTAAGTTAGGCTTAGTATTTAATATCTTGCACAAACTAACCCTTACTTTTTCTCCACCACTTAAATCTTTAATCACTTTAAACACATCGTCCCCTTTAAAATTAAAACTTCCAAGTAGTGTTCTCGCTTCTTGTGGTGTCATATCATTAAAAGTATTTTTTATCTCATCATATATAGTATTCTCTTTATTCAAATTTTCTAACTGTTGTGAAAAATATGCAAAATTCACATTTGCACCCATTACTACTTTACCTTTTAAAGGAGCTAATTGTCCAGTAATAGTCTTAACTAAAGTACTTTTCCCTACTCCATTTGACCCGATTACACCTAGTTTATCTTCCCTTTCTAAAGTAAAACTAACGTTAAACAACTCACTCTTATATCCAATACTTGCATCTTTTAATTTTAAAACTTCTCTATAACTAGTATTAACTGGATTAAAATTAATACTAAATGTCTTTTTATCAAAAACCTCTGGCTTATCTATCTTAGTCATTCTCTCAATCATTTTTAGTTTGCTCATAGCCATACTAGCTTTAGAAGGTTTATACTTAAACCTGTTTACTAAATCAGTTAATCTTTTAATCTCCTTTTTCTGCCTATTATAGTCTTTCAAAGACTTTTCATAATCTAGTTCTCTTTGTTTAAGATATGCAGTGTAGTTTCCTACATACCTTTTAGTTTCTCCATATTCTACTAGATATATTATATTGCATACATTATCTAAAAACATCCTGTCATGACTAACTAATATAATACTATTTTTATAATTTTTCAAATAGTTTTCTAACCACTCAATTGCATTAATGTCTAAATGGTTTGTTGGCTCGTCTAGTATAAGTAAATCAGGTTTTGACAAAATTAATTTAAGTAAAGACAACTTAGTTCTCTCCCCACCAGAAAACTCCACTATTTTCTTACTATACACTTCCTCATTAAACCCAAACTTAGTAAGCGCTGTTATATACTCTTTTTTATATGTATATCCACCAATAAGTGAATAATTATTAATAAGATCATTATACTTAATAAGTGCATCTTCGTCATATCTAGTTGCTAATTCACTTTCTAAAACTTTTATTCTTTCTTCTGTATCAACTACACTTTTATAAGCATCTCTTATATAATCAATTAATGTTAAGCTTTCGTCCTTAGTATTTTCCTGACTAACATAACCTATTTTAAAGTTATCTTTTTCTACCACTAGTTTATCATAACCATCAGTTAATTCATACTCTCCAGTAATAGCTTTAAGTAGTGTAGTCTTTCCACTTCCATTTCTTCCAACCACACCAACTTTCTCATTATTCTTAACTAAAAAATTAATATCTTCAAGAATAGTATTTCCATTAATTTCTATACTTCCATTTTTAATATTTAAGTACACTCTACACCTCCACATATAGAAATAAACGCCTTTAAGCGTTTATATACTAAGTAATTCACTTTCTTTTTCCTTGTATTTCTCATCTACTATTTGATTATACTTATCAATTAGTTTTTGAACTTGGTCCATATTTCTTTTTTCTTCGTCTTCGCTCACTTCACTTTTCTTAATAGCGTTATTAGCGTCTTGTCTAACATTTCTTAAAGCAATTTTAGCTTCTTCAGCCATTTCTTTAACTTGTTTAACATAATTTTTTCTAGTCTCTTCAGTAAGTTCTGGAATAGTTAAGAACACTACTTCTCCATTATTATTTGGAGTAAGCCCTAGTTCTGCAGCATAAATAGCTTTTTCAATTTCCTTAAGTAAACTCTTATCAAATGGTTTAATCATTAATTGTCTAGCTTCAGGAACACTTATAGTACTAACTGCATTTAATGGCGTTGGCGCTCCATAATATTCTACCATTACACCATTTAAGATGTTAGGGTTAGCCCTCCCTGCTCTTACAGTAGTAAACCTACTTTCCATATTACTTATTACTTTATCCATTTTTATTTTTACATCACTATCATTAAACATAATTCACATCTCCTATTTAAAATAATACCATAACTTTTCTTATTAATCAACATCATTTCTTGATAAAATTTCATGTGGTGTCTTCTTAACAATCCTATAAACTGGAAGTAACCCAAATATCAAATTAAAGAACACTACTAGAAGTAAACTAATAATAAATACTAATGGATTAATCAGTATATTAAGTACTTCTATTTTACTAAGAGTGTATAAAACATAGCTCATGAATAATAAACCAGGTACACTACTAATTAACGTAATACTTAAAATTTCACCCATAAACATTTTATAAATATCTTTTCTTTTAATACCAATACTTCTTAATATTCCAACATCCTTTACTCTACTTAAAAAGCTACTTCTAATAATTAAATACATCTCTATTAAACTAATAACCACTATAACACTTGAGTACATTATCTTACTTTTATTTGCATCTAACTCATTTTTCTTATAAGTACTTAAACTATTTTCATACGTATCCACTACATTATATTTTTCACTTTTTAACTCATTAATTACACTTTTCTTATCTTTAGAACTAATTACAAAATTATTACTATTAAATATTAACTTATTTTTAATAGTATTTTCACTAACTAAAAAATCACTTGTTTCATTACTTTTATAATAACCTACTACTTTTAATCTGGTATTTCCTATTTTATTATCAATCTCTTTATTTAAAGGATAGTCGTATTTATTAAATTCACTTACTATTACTTCATAATCATTTACTGGGTACCTTCCACTTGTTAAACTAGCATTTACTCTTTTATAGTCTTTATAGCTAGTAGTTTCTTCCATTAAATAATCATCATTTATAAAATTATCTATTATATTAATTAGTTCACTATCGCTAGCATATATAGAAGGACTTGAAGTATCAGATATTCCAACTATTTTATATTCCTGACTATCTTTTAAGTATACACTTTCTCCAATAAAACTATCATATGTCAAGTATCCCGCGTTTTTAGCATCACTCATACTTAAAAACTTATCAATTACCAACTTATCTATTATAATTTCATTATTATTTTTAATTTTAGTTCCACTTATTATTTTATCTACTAAACTACTACTTGCTAAATTTCCGTTAATAGTTTGCATTACTCCTGAAGTCTGTAAATAATTACCAAATTTAAAATTTAATGTAACCATTCCGTCAGTTGGTATCACGTAGTTAACATTATTCATGTTACTTATCTTATCGTATTCACTTTTAGTCATATTATTTTTAGTAAGTAACAGATAGTTTTTATTATAATTTACAAAATCTTTTTCTTTAATATTAAATGTACCCATAATACTACTAACTGAATACATTATAAACATACTTGACATAAAGAAGCCAACTAAAAGTAACTTTTTGATGAAACTATAATTTAAGATTTTCATTAGTCCTCTTTTAGTACCAGAAAATATATTATAAATACTTGAATACTTACTTTTAAACTTGTCATTCTTTACTTTATTATAATCAAATGAAAATTCTTCATATACTTTTTTATTAATTTTCTCATAATGTGCATCCACCAGTTCTATATTGCTATTATTTATATTTTCTATCTTTTTAGGACTGTCACTTTCTATATAAATATTATCATTTTTAACAACTATCTTTAAGTTTAGTTTAGACTCATCTTCTACATAATAATCTATATTAACATTTTTCCCTTTTATAGTTTCGTGCATTTTTATATCTTTTAAATACACTTTATTATCAAGTTTATAGTCTAACTCATGATTATCTTTATTTATATAATCATTAACTATCTTGCCATCAAAAATTTCTATAATTCTATCACTATAAAATTTAGCAAGTTCTCTTTCATGAGTAACAAGTATTACCAGTCTATCTCTACTTAAACTTTTAATTATGTTCATTACTTCAATTGTATTTTTACTATCTAAGTTTCCAGTAGGCTCATCTGCTATTATAACTTCAGGGTCTTTTACAATAGCTCTTGCAATCGCTACTCTTTGCCTTTCACCACCACTAAGCATTCCAGCATATCTATTTCTATATCTATAAATGCCCAAGCTTTCTAAACAAAAGTTAACACGTTTACTTATTTCTTCTTTATCTTTAAGTCCATTAATTTTAAGAACTAAACTAACATTATCAAAAACTGTCTCATCATCAAGTAAATTAAAATTTTGAAATATATAACCTATCTTTAAACTTCTTATCTTATCTATCTTATTAACACTTACTTTGGTAATCTTTTCCTCGTCAACATAAATACTACCCTTATCAATTTTAGATAAACCACCAATACTATTTAAAAGTGTAGTCTTCCCACATCCACTAGGCCCTAGAAGTGTAACAATACCCTTTTCTGGTAAATCTATACTAGTATTATCAATTGCTCTTACTTCACTTTTTTTGCCTTTATTAAAATACTTATATACATTAACTAACTTAATCATTATTACACCTCCATATTATATGTAGTTATTACACTACTTTTAAATATCTTTCTAGAGTATCTACTACTTATTAAATAAGACATCATATTTAGTACTAAATATAAAATAATATACTCTTTTAAATTAATATAGAATAATATACCACTTAAATAATTACTTACTATAACGTCACTCTTGACAAGCAAGCTCACTACTAAGAACACAAGATATACTAAATTTGTAATATTAAGTAACTCTAAAATTAGAAGTGTCTTTGTCTCTTTAAAACTTCCACCTAGTATTCTTATAGTTGTATAATATTTATTTCTAGACTTAATAATTAGTTTAATTACAAAATAACTTATAAAGAATAACACCACAAAAAGTATAGTTAATACTACTACTTTGACTACCTTAATTACCTGTGTAATCGCTGTATCATGTTTAACCTTAACTAAACTAAACACATCATAGTTAGTTAACTCATTAATTGTCTTATCTATATTTCTAGCATTATCTACAAATAAACTAATTTGATAAACATCACTACTTTTATATAGCTTTTCATAGTCTATACTACTTACAAAAATTGCATTATCATCACTATATTCTTTATCAAATATTTTTTTATAATTATCTTTATTATATATTTTAGCAACCTTTAAATCTAAGCTTTTATTAAAGTAAATATTTTCATATGTCACGTTAACAATGTCTTTACTGCAGTTAGAACTATCACAAGAAAAACTTAGATTTTCACTTATATAAACACTCCCAGGCATAACTTTATCACTTGGTTGTATATAAGGATAATCATATATCTTTTTAGAATTTATGTTCAGTGTGCTAATACCATATTTTTTCATTTCTTCAGTATTAACAAAATCATACACTTCATCACTTACATAACTTGTAACCATCCAGTTATATTCTTCGTATGTCGCTATTCCTACAATTTTAACCTTTTTGTCTTCATTACTAAACCCTAAACTAACAGTTTTATTTAACATATCATTTTGTAAGTCACTTATGTAATAGTTATCAACTGACCCCATTACAATAATTTCGTTATCATTTATAGGCATTCTTCCATATAGAAGTTTACCCTTAAAATCACTTAACTTCATAAAGTTACTTTCTAAATAAATATTATCGTTATCTGTTAAAGTGGCACTATAGTCATATATTGTATCATTTAAAATAACATTTTTTACATTACTAACTTTATACATGTTTTCTATTTCTGTAGAAGTAAAACTAGTTTTATCTTTCTTTTTAACAATAATTCTTTTATCAGCGTCCATTTCATTAAAGAAACCATTATAAAAGTTTTCGTTATTCTCTAAGTCTAAAAATGCTGAATATGCATCTACTAAACTAAGTAATACGAATAAATAGACAAACGTTAAAAGTAAAAATTTAGTAGGTATATTAAATGTATTTCTTATTCCTAGTCTTAAATTACTAAAAAACTTAGTTTTCTTTATCTCACTTAAAGTAACTTTTTTAACTTCATTAACGCTTTTTAATTTAACATCTTCTATAACACTTCCATCATGCATAGTAATCTTTCTAGTAGCATACTCACTTATCTGTTCATAGTTATGAGTAACCACTATTACTAGTTTGTATTTACTTATTTCATAAAGAAGTTTAAGAACACTTTTAGCATTTTTACTATCTAAATTTCCAGTTGGTTCATCTGCTATAATAATCGGTGTATCTTTAGCTAAGCATCTAGCAATTGCTACTCTTTGTTTCATTCCACCACTTAGTTTACTTACTCTTACGTGTCTGTATTTATATAAGTCTACTTTCTTAAGTATTTCAATTACTTTTGATTTAACACTCTTTCTAGTCTCCCCGTTTATTAAAAGTACTAACTCAACATTTTGATAAACTGTATAACTACTTACCAAGTTAAAATTCTGAAAAATATTTCCTATGTATTTCTTTCTATATTCTTCATAATCTACTTCTGTATAATGGCTAGTTTCTTCACCATTAATATACATTTCTCCTTCTTCGTATGTATCAAGCCCACTTAAGACGTTTAATAAAGTAGACTTACCACTTCCACTTTCTCCAGTAATAGCAACAAATTCTCCCATATCAAACTTAAGATTAACTTTATTAATACCACTTGATACTATACCCTTGTTATAATAAAATTTACTAACATTTTTTAATTCTAACATAATTCCCTCCATATCTATAATTATATAGTAAAATCACAAAAAAATATATACACTTTACATTAATATATGTCTAAATTCTTAATCACTTGTTACATATTTTCTTATCATTATTCCGTCATTGTTTATATACTTAATTAACCACTTGTTATCTTCTCTTACCAAAAGTATTCCTGTTGTTTTATTGTGAAAGTCTTTCTTTAGATTAGCATCAATGTAATTCATATACGTTTCTATTTGTCCTATGTGTTCTTTCTTGAGCTCTGTTACTTTTATTTCCACTACTACAAATGAATTAGATATATAATTAAATAAAAGAACATCTATATAGTTATAATTTGAACCTATTTTAATTTTATATTGACTACCGCAATAAGTAAAGCCTTCACCTAAAGCATTACAGAATTTTATTGGGTTTTCGTCTATCCATAATTGTACTATCTTTTCAGTTAGTTTATCATCAACCTTCAAGCCTTGTAATACAACTGGAGATGGTACTTTCTCACTAGTACTTGCTACTTCATTACTTTTTAACTTTTCTTTAACTTCAACTGGAAGCCTATTATACTCATCTAACTTTATTCTTTGTCTTAATTGTCGTTTTGTTAAACATAAATTATGTGATAAATTTAAATAGTATTTTATTTCTTCTATATTAGTAATTCTCATTATTTCACATACATTTGACCAAGTGATATTCATATTTTTAAATTGGACAGCCAATGGCTGGCTTTTTTGAATAAACTGATAAAATTTTCGCATATACTTTAAGTTCTGTATTGAATAACCTTTACCAAGTTCACTAGTAAGTCTCTTAGAATATTCTTTAATAAGTCCGTCTCCATACTTTGCTCTTTCTTCTCCACCTTGTGCTTCAACCAAAAGTTTTCTGCGTGTTTAATAGCTTTCTAAATCTTTTTGATTACTTTTATATTCTCTTACCTTTCTTCCAATTGCGTTGTCTATTAAAATATTCTTTATTTCATTGTAATAATTCATTTTAAACCTCCTAAATATTCACTAACTCGCTCATCACTTGTTATATAATTTCTTACCAATATTCCATCATTATTTATGTATTTAAGTAACCACTTGTTGTTCTCTCTTACTAAAAGTATCCCTGTTGTTTTATTGTGAAAATCTTTCTTTAAATTAACATCAATGTAATTCATGTAAGTTTCTATTTGACCGATATGTTCTTTTTTTAATTCGGTTACTTTTATTTCTACTACTACATAATTCATGTCTATAACATTAAATAAAAGCACATCAATGTAATTATAATTTAAACCTATTTTTATTTTATACTGACTTTTAATATATGAATATCCTTCACCTAAAGTTTCACAAAAACTTGATGGATTTTCATCTATCCATTTCTGTACTATTTTTTCAGTTAGTCTTTCTTTATATTCTAGACCTTTCAAAACTATTGGGTTTGGTATTTTATCATTTACTGAAACCTCTTCACGTTTCAATAATTTTTCTTTAATTTTACTATCAAGTCTTTCATATTCTTTTGATTTTATTTTTTCTCGTAATTCGCGTTTTGTAAGACATAATTTATTTGATAAATTTAAATAGTATCTTATTTCTTCAATATCTTTTAACTTTAGAATTTCACATAAATTTGACCAAGTGATATTTATATTTTTGAATTCGGCAGCCACTGGCTGCCATTTTTGAGAAAATATGAATAAAGTTCTCATATTAGTTAATGACCTTACAGAATAACCCTTTCCAAGTTCAGTTATTAACATTTTGGAGTATTCTTTAATCAAACTATTTCCATACTTTGCTCTTTCTTCTCCACCTTGTGCTTCAACTAAAAGTTTCCCTACGTTATAATAGCTTTCCAAATCTTTTTGGTTACTTTTGTATTCTCTTACCTTTCTTCCAATTGCGTTATCTATTAAAATATTCTTTATTTCATTATAGTAATTCATTTTAACCCTCCCAAATATTCACTAACTCGCTCATCACTGGTTATATATTTTCTTACCATTATTCCATCATTATTTATGTACTTAATTAACCACTTGTTATTCTCTCTTACCAAAAGTATTCCTGTTGTTTTATTGTGAAAATCTTTCTTTAAATTAACATCAACATAGTTCATATAAGTTTCTATTTGTCCTATATGTTCTTTTTTAAGTTCTGTTACTTTTATTTCTACTACTACATAATTCATGTCTATAACATTAAATAAAAGAACATCTATGTAATTGTAATTTGAACCTATTTTAATTTTGTACTGACTGCCGGCATATATGTACCCTTCTCCTAAAGCATTGCAAAATTTCATTGGATTTTCGTCTATCCATATTTGTACCATTTTTTCAGTTAGCTTACTACCAACCTTCAAGCCTTGTAATACAACTGGAGATGGTACTTTCTCACTAGTACTTACTAATTCATTACTTTTTAACTTTTCTTTAACTTCTGCTGGAAGTCTATTATACTCTTTTGACTTAATTTTTGTTCTCAGTTCAAGTTTTGTTAAACACAACTTGTTTGATAAATTTAAATAGTATTTCATTTCTTCTATATTACTTAAATTTAGTATTTCACAAACATTGGACCAAGTCATATTTATATTTTTGAATTGGGCAGCCAACGGCTGCCCTTTTGCAAGCAGATAAAAATTTCTCATATATTTTAGATTTCTAGTTGAATATCCCTTTCCAAGTTCAGTTGTAAGTCTCTTAGAATACTCTTTAATAAGTCCATCTCCATACTTAGCTCTTTCTTCTCCGCCTTGTGCTTCAACCAAAAGTTTACCTACATTGTAATAACTTTCTAAGTCTTTTTGATTACTTTTATATTCTCTTACCTTTCTTCCAATGTCATTATCTATTAAAATATTTTTTATTTCATTATAGTAATTCATTTTAAACCTCCTAAATATTCACTAACTCTTCATCACTTGCTATATTTTCTTATCATTATTCCATCATTATTTATGTACCTAATTAACCACTTGTTATTTTCTCTTACGAGTAAAATAACAGTTTTCTTGTTTCTATTATTTGACGTACATTTAACCAAGATATATTTAAGTTTTTGAAAAAGTATGACATTGTCATGCTTTTTTGAAAAAACAAATAATATTTTCGCATGTTTTCATAATTTTTCCTTAATATTACCATCAAGTCTTTCATATTCATTTAACTTCAACTTTAAATCTAGTTCTCTTGTAGTCAAATTCATTATGTTAATGCAGCTAGTGTAATACAAAAACACGTTAACATTATCTATTTTTAAAAGTTTTGTGATAAATGTCTAAGAAATATTAAGAGATTTAAATTGGATAATCAGTGATTGTCTTTTTTCCACAACGATGTAAAATTTTCACATGTTTTTTAAGTTTTGTATTAAATAACCTTTTCCAAGTTCACTCGTAATTCTCTAGTAGAAAAACATAATTAATTTGATGCATTTAAATAATATCCTATTTCTGTTGTATCCTTCAATTTTAGGATTTCACAAACATCAGACCAAGTAACATTTATATTTTTTAATTTATCCGACAGTGTCGGATATTTTAATAGCAGCAGGTAAAAACTTCACATATACATAAGTCTAGTGTGGTATACCCTTTGCCAAGTTCACTCGTAAGTCTCTTAGAATATTCCTTAATAAGGCCATCTCCATACTTTGCTCTTTCTTCTCCACCTTGTGCTTCAACTAAAAGTTTTCCGCTCGTTTAATAGCTTTCTAAATCTTTTTGATTACTCTTGTATTCTCTTACTTTTCTTACAATAATTCCATCATTATTTATGTATTTTATTAGCCACTTGTTATTCTATTTTACTAAAAGTATCTCTTTTAAAAATGGCAGCCAATGGCTGCTATTTTGCAAGCAGATAAAAATTCAACATACATTTGACCAAGTGATATTTATATTTTTAAATTGGACAGCCACTGTCTGTCCTTTTTAAACCAACACATAAATTTTTTTTGCTTTTACCACATTCTAACAAGCAATCTCAAAAGAACAACTTCACTTTATCATATTAGTGTTTTTCTGTCAAATCGCTCATTTTTTAAAATTAAACATAGTTTTCGTACCAATAAAACTACAATTATAGCAATTAAAATACATTTTATATGGTTATCCACAGCCAATTATTAAAATCTGCACTTATCAACAAAATGAAAAAATTCACAAAAAAAGAAAGAACCAGTCATTCTTTCCTTATTTTAACACTACTAAAGATATATTATCGTCTATCAAAAAGTTTGGATTATCAAGTTGCTTAGTATTATTTACAACTAAATTACTTGTAACTATCTTAAGTTCAACCAAAACATCTTTTAAATTAGAATATCTTTTAGCTTTAACCACATTTAAAGTATTCTTATTAATTAATGTAAAATATATATAATCCCTACTCGCTTTATTTTTAATTATATTAAATATATCAATAACATCATAAATACTCTTAGTTTCTCCTTTTGTACTAAATATAATATTAATATTTGGATAAGTTCCCATATAATTAAATAACAACTGATACGTCCTAGTATCTTTTTTATTAATTAAAATACTGACATTCATGTCATAAGTTTCACTAATCAAATTAAGTGTCTCCAAAGCATTTAAAACATTATCTTTTAAAATATAGTAGTCTTTTAAATCATACTTATTCTCGAATGATATCTTTAAAGTAAAAGAATTAATATTTCCAACTATACTTTTAATCTTATCTTTATCTATTTTATAAATATTTTCTACTTGAAAAGTATTATCCATAGTATCTAGAAAATCATTTTCAATTATAAGTGATTTAGCATTACCATTTAAGCTAGGTATTTCAGTATATGCATATGCTTTACCAGATACTGGACTATAAATTTTATCTTTTACATTTATTAATTCATTTTTCTTAACCATCAAATTTTTAATACTTAAATCAGTTTTATCATTAAATGGTATATAAATAAATTCACTTGTCATAACCGATACAAAAATATCTTCATTCACTATAAATCATTCCTTTCTTTTAAATAATTATGTAGTTCTATTGCTACTTTCTCTGGAAGTATAGTCTCTAATTCTTCCACACTTGCCTCTTTAAGATTTTTTAAACTTCTATACTTTTTAAGTAATTCTTTTTTTCTAACTTCACCAATGCCTTCAACCTCAGTAAGTACACTACTTATACTACCTTTACTTCTAATTTGCCTATGATAATTTATTGTAAACCTGTGTACTTCATCACTTATTCTAGTAAGCAAATAAAACATATTACTTTTCTTATTAATCTTATAACTTTCTAAAGTATCTCCGTCTACTAATTCACTAAGTGAGTGTTTGTCATCTTTCATTAAGCCACATACTTTAATATGCAAATTTAAACTATTCAAAACTTCATTACACGCGTTTATTTGATTAATTCCACCATCTACTAAAATTAAGTCAGGCATCCTTCCACCATTTACTAGAATACCTTGATATCTTCTATAAATAACTTCTTTCATTGAACCAACGTCATCATTTTTATCAACTGAAATCTTAAACTTTCTATAATCATTCTTACTTGGTTTACCATCTATAAATGTTACCATTCCACTTACCGTATACGTTCCAAACAAATTTGAATTATCAAAAGATTCAATTACGCTTAAATTAGGTATATTAAGTAAACTACCTAGTTCATTATTAGCAAGCACACTTCTTTCTTCATCTCTATAAATCATTTCTATATTATTTTCTAAGTTTATCTTAGCATTAGTACTAGCTAGATCAAAAAGATGTTTTTTCTTTCCCTTAGTAACACTTATAACCTTAGTTTCTAATATTGTATTAAGTAAATCTATATCTAACACATCAGGCACGATTACTTCTTTTGGAAGAACATTTCTCTTACTATAAAAGTTAACTATATAATATTCTAAAGTTTCCTTAACGTCATCTATAAGTGGAAAAATATTCTTTTTATCTCCTAGAAGTTTACCATTTCTAATAAAGAATACAACAATACTAATATAACCATTATCATAATAGTAGTTAAATATATCTCTATTAACTCCATCATTTAATTCTACTTTTTGTTTTTCAAACACCACTTTAATATAGTCAAGTTCTTTTTTTAAATCAAGTGCGACTTCATAGTTTAAGTTATCTGAATTTACTTTAATTTTCTCTTTAATCTTATTTATTAATATATCATCTCTTCCATTTAAAATAGAAATTATCTCACTATTCATTTTACTAGTATCAATATTCTTGTATTCGCAGTACCCCAAGCATTCCCCAATATGATAGTATAAACATACTTTCTTAGGCATCTTATCACATTTCTTAAGTGGATAAAGCCTATTTATTAAATTAACTAGTCTTCTTGCAGCGCCTTGATTAGGATAAGGCCCAAATAACATCTTATTCTTTTTATTTATGTTAATCTCTCTTTTAACAGTTAGTGTAGGATAAGAATCATTCTTAAACTCAATATAAGGATAACTCTTATCATCTCTTAGTAATATGTTATAATGTGGATCATACTTTTTAATTAAGTTTATTTCTAATATAAAAGCTTCTACTTCACTAGAAGTTACAATATAATCAAAATCAACTATCTCACTAACTAACATTTTAGTCTTACCTGTATGAGTTCTATTGAAATAACTATTTAATCTATTTTTTAATATTTTTGCTTTTCCTACATATATTACTACTCCTAAGTTATTCTTCATTAAGTAACAACCGGGTAACTTAGGTACTAACTTTAATTTTTCTTTAATCATAATAATCACTATATATATTGTATCAAAAAAAACACATAAAAAAAAGAGAAAGTTACTTTCTAGTTAGTAACTATCTCATAAGGGCTTTCTGCTGAGCCATCACCTGATTTATAAGTTAGATCCCCTTTAATTGAAATGACAGGTTTTACAGCAAGGTGATTAATATTTGAAGCATCAGGATAATGTATTCCTCCGTTTGCACATATTCCCATAATGTTCCCGCTATATGATGGTGCCCCATCAACTGGTGTCATTAACCATCCACAAAGTTCATCAATTATTGGTTCATTTTTAGAGTTACCAAAATACCATACATTACTACTATATTTTTTAAAAACTCCCCCAGCAAAGAATGCTTCATCTGCGGTCATTAATGCTACTGGATATGTAAGCTTAGCTTCATTATTTCTAACTGAAAAAGCATCTTTTTTATTAATACAATTATATGAAGGGGCATAAGCATATTGGTTTCTATCGATAACGCTAAAATCCATCCAATTCCCTATTTTGTATGAATTATAGTCGCCCATAGTTGCAACGTTTCTATCGTTACAATAAACGGCATCTCTACTAAGGTTTTTTGTCATAGCAGATAAATTTTTTTCATACCACCCATCTATATATGTCTTAATTAGATTTGAATTTTCATTTGTTCTATTGTTTTCTAATGAACCACTAGTTCCATACATATAACCCAAATATAATGGATCACCCTTATCAATATTATTAAAATTGCTTGTTCCAATATATCCTGTTATAGTATCAGGACTTGTTCCTGAATACAATAGTCTAATACTTCCATCTTCATTTGTTCTTATTATTCTCCAGTACATCGGGTCTCCCTTACTGGCTATTTTGACTTTTTTACAATTTACTGTTGACCAGGCTCCATTATTATTACTTGAAGTGTAAGAATTACATTCATCTATAGTAGAAAATTCTTTAGCAGAGTATGTGTAAACTCCGCCTGAATACTTAACAGTTCCTAAAACTATTGTTTTATCCTCTTGCCACTTTCCAAACTTTACCCAGTTGTTTCTAGCATCTCCTGCAAAATAGTATACATCTTTAGGAGTACTACCTGCTATGCTTTCTTTTGCTTTATATAAAGTATTTACATTAGTTTCAGTAAATGTTGTACTAAAGTCTGTTCTTGTTTTTATTGTTGGATTATCACTAAGTAATTTGTCATATATTTTAGGTTTTCCTGTACTTTCTTCAATAGCTAAAGTTCCACCCAACCTTTTACCCATATCACTACTTTGATCTTCATCTATACTTATATATTTAAATTCTACTTGATATGTTTGCTTACTTCCCTTTGGAATTACTACATCATATGCTAAAACTACATCTTTACTATTTTCTGTTTTAACAATATTTAAATAGTTATCCATATTATATCCAGTATCACTTGTTATTTTATACTGAAGTGTATTTATACTTTCAAATGTATTAACTAACCCCTTTAATAAAATATTATAGTTAAAATCTTCTTTACTATTATTAGTAATTGTAAAACTTTTAACATTATTCCATCCAGGACTTATTGTTTCATCAGCAATACTTGATGTATCAGTAAATGTTATTGCTACATTTTTAGCAACTAAATTTATATCTTTTGGGTTACCTACTATTCTTGCAGCAAAAAATGCAAGACTACAACTTATCGTTACTATTATTAATGTTGTTACTACTACTCCTAAATCTATTTTTTTCATATATACCACTTCCATCTATATTATTCACATATTCTAATAAAATTATTATAGCATTTCTATGAGATTTTTTCAACATACTTTCTCATAGAATATTTTGATATAACATACATTAAATATTTATGGTATCTTTTAATAGGAAGGTGAGAACATGAAGGATATAATAAAACCAACAAAAAAGAAAAATGAAACAGTTTATAAATCTTTATATATTAAAGAAGATTTAGTTAAAAAACTAGAAATAATAGCAAAAGAACATGATACATCTTTTAATAATGTGGTTATAAGTTTATTAGAATATGCTCTAGATGAATTAAAATCTGAAGAAGATTTAATCAAAGAATAAGAATTAGCTTTTTTGCTAATTCTTATTTTATTAAACAAAAATATCAAGTGTTAATAACTTGATACTTATAAACATCAACTTTCTTTAATCGCTTTTAATTCTTCATAATACATAGTTTCTGCTACATAATAATATGGAAGTACATAAATTATTGGGAATATGAATAAGCATAATAGTGCCCATCCAATAAAACTTAATTGAAATACAAAGTAGTCCCATTTGTACCCATACATCATGTCTTTACTCTTCTTTATAATATCCATCGCATTAGTATCTTCCCCATCAACAAATATAAAAGTACTCATTGAATAACTTAAACCTGCTATTATTCCAGGTATTATAAATAAGATACTCCATAAAGCAGTAAATATACTAATTAATATAGAAAGTAATATAATAGTCCACATTCTTTCTTTATAGAACTTAAATAAATCACTAATACCAAAACTCTTATCTCTTACTACATTTAAAACATAATAACTTACCCCAGCTGTTAAAGGAATACTAATAAATCCATACATTGCATCTACTACATTATAATAGACATCATTATATATTTCAATTCTAGCCCCATCTATTAATCCATCAAATAAACCAAATATACTACTAATAGCCATAACTACTAAAAATGCTTGCCAAATATTCCACATATTACCGTTAATTTTCTCTTTTGCAGCCTCTTTTAATCTAGGTCTATTAATAATTCCATTCTTACTAAATCTAATTTCTTCTTTATCACAACATGCACATTTACCATTTACTAGTTCTTTTCCACACTTACTACAAAACTTTTCCATAATTCCTCCTAAACATTAAATCTAAAGTAGCAAATATCACCGTCTTGCATAACATATTCTTTTCCTTCAAGTCTAGCTTTACCTGCTTCCTTAACTTTAAGTTCACTTCCACAACTAATTAAATCTTCATAGCTCATTACTTCAGCCTTAATAAACCCTCTTTCAAAGTCACTATGTATAATTCCTGCACACTCAGGTGCTTTCATACCCTTTTTAAATGTCCAAGCTCTAACTTCGTCACTTCCTACAGTAAAGAATGTAGCTAGCCCTAAAGTATCATAAGTAACTCTAATTAGTTTATCTAGTCCGCTCTCTTCTATACCAAGCTCACTTAAGAACACTTTCTTTTCAGAGTCCTCTAGCTCAACTAATTCACTCTCTATCTTAGCGCACATAAGAATAACTTCACATCCATCATTCTTAGCATATTCTCTAACTTTATCAATAAACTCATTATTTCCAGTTACTAAATCAACTTCATTAACATTAGCTAAATATATCATAGGTTTCATAGTAATAAGATTAAATGGTTTCAATATCTCTAGTTCATCTTCTTCAAATTCATGATGTCTTAACACTTCTCCACCAGATAAAATACTCTTACACTTTTCCATTAACTCTACTTCTTTTAAAGCTTCTTTATCTCTACTTGTTTCAGCTTTCTTTTTTATTCTATCAATTCTATTGCTAACTATTTCCAAATCACTCATAGCTAATTCCAAATTAATTATTTCAATATCCCTAATTGGGTCAATATTCCCTTCAACATGTATAATATCTTTATCAACAAAACATCTTACTACATGTATTACAGCATCTACTTCTCTTATATGACTTAAAAACTTATTTCCAAGTCCTTCTCCACTACTAGCGCCTTTTACTAGCCCTGCTATATCAGTAAACTCATATTGTGCACCAATACACCTTTCAGGCATATACATTCTTTCTAATACTCCAAGTCTTTCATCAGGTACTGTTACTGTACCTAAATTCGGGTCTATTGTAGCAAAAGGATAATTAGCTGCTAAAATATTTTTTTTAGTAATAGCATTAAATAAAGTACTCTTCCCCACATTAGGCATACCTATAATTCCTGTTTTTAAAGCCATATATAAAACCTCCTTAATATGTTAACGTTGGATAACTACCAATACCAATAGGTAATCCAGTTATATAGAAACCTAATATTAAAATTACCCACATTATTAACATAACTATTCCATAACTTCTTAAATACTTAAATGTTCCAAATAATGTTACCTTATCACTCTTATCATACTTAATTAATAAAGCCAAATATATAACAAAGTAAGGTGTAAGAGGTGTAAATGCCATACTTATACTAGAACCTGCTACATATATAACTTGTGCAAACTCTGGACTAATACTTGAATTCATTAATGCCGGTACTACTGTACTAGACATAATCTTCCACTTACTTAAAAGTCCAGTATATATAAGTCCACTTAATATACATATTACAAATAATAATAATATTAATCCTATTCCACTAAATTTAAACACACTTATTAAGTTAGTAAGAAGTGCTACAAATACAAGCCCTATATTACTTTTATCAAATGTATTAATAAATAAACTAGCTACAAATATTAAAACCAATATATTACCAATACCATCTAAACTATAACTTAAACACTCACTTATTTCTTTGTCACCCTTAACTGTTTTAGCAACACTCGCATAAGTAAATCCAGCTATTATAAACAAGAATGTAACTATGAACACAAAACCTTGATTAAATAAACTATTACTTCCAAATAGTTTATCAATATAATGTGTTTGACTCGCATCTAACAAGCCTCCACTTAAAGGTAAACCAGGAATTATCATATAAATAATGATTAATATGTATAGTATAGATGCACCCATACTACATATAAATCCTCTTAATTCTCTTTTACTAAAATTAACGTTATCTAGTATCTCTACTTCATCAAATTCATACTTACCCAAACTAGGCATTATTGTTTTTTCTGTAATTCTAGTAAGTAAAATAGAACCAGTTATTATTGCAACTAACATAATAAATAATTGAAAGAATATACCTATTTCATAAGTACTATCTATAACTTTAGCACTATTTATAGTTAATGTAAGTAAACTACTTTCTATACTAGTTAAAAACACATTTATTCCAGTACCAAAGCAAATACCTGTAAAACTAGCAATTATTCCTCCCAAAGGATTTCTATGTCCATATTTAAACAACATCGCGCCTATTGGAAGTAAAAGCACAAACCCAATATCTCCAAATAAACTTGATATAATACTTAGTAGTATTAATATATATGTAATACTGTTTTTCCTAAAACTTTGAGTTATCAAAGTAAAGAACGTTCTAGCTAAACCTGTTTTCTCTAGCACCCCTATACCAATAAGAATAATTATTAAATTACCTAGAGGTGCAAAATTAACAAAGTTATTTACTGTACTTGTAAGTATATACTTTATTCCGTCAAAACTAAACAAATTCTCTACTTGTATTACATTATTCTGAATAGTGCTAGTATATTGATTAACCGTACTATATTCAGCTTGAAAATTAAATAATGATAACACAAAACTAAGAAGCATTACTCCAATTGTAAGCAATATAAACACAAAAACAGGATTTCTCTTATTTTTCATTTTCCACCACTTTCTTAAGTTTCTTTTCAAACTCTAATCTATCCATCATTATAGTTCTACCACAATTAACACATTTAAGCTTGATATCAACACCAAGCCTAACTATCTCCCATAAATTAGTACCGCATGGATGCGCTTTTTTCATTATAACTATACTTCCTATACCATATTTCATAGTTAATCCTCTATTTCTATATTTAATATTTCTAATATTCTCTCTAAATCTTTATCACTATCATATGGAATTACTATTTTATTATTATTAATTTTAACCATAGTACCAATTTTCTCTCTCATGATACTCTGCACCACATTATGTCTTTCATTAACTTGAACATGTTTTTTAATAGGAACTTTCTTAACAGAATTATTATCATTAATTATATCTTCTAACTCTCTTACACTCAAGTTCTTATTAACAACATCTTGTGCCAAACTAAATATCTCACTCTCATCTTCAAGTTTACTAAGACATCTTGCATGTCCCATAGTAATCTTATTATTTAAAACTAAATCTTGTACTTTACTAGGTAATTTTAAAATACCAAGAATATTAGTTATATGACTTCTACTCTTTCCTACTTTAGTAGATAGTTCCTCCTGAGTAATATGCATAACTTCTATCATTTTCTTATATGCAAGTGCTTCTTCTATAATATTTAAATTTTCTCTTTGAATATTCTCAAGAAGCGCTATACTCATCATTTCTTCATCATTAAAGTCTCTTATAATTGCAGGAACCTCACTAAGTCCAGCCATCTTAGCAGCTATACTTCTTCTTTCTCCAGCAACAATCTCATATCCTTTAATACTCTTTTTAACAATGATAGGCTCTAAAATGCCATACTCTTTAATACTACTAGCAAGCCCTTCAAGTAACTCCTTATCAAACACTTTTCTTGGTTGATATGGATTACTTCTAAGTTCATTTAAATTAATCATTAGTATTTCATCTTTATTTGCATTATCTACAACATTCTTCTCAAACTCTTCTAGGTTAAAAGCTTCTCCACTAAATAGTTGTTCTAGCCCCTTCCCTAGCGCTTTCCTCTTGTTTTCCATTTCTTTCAATCACTTCCTTTGCTAAATTAATATAAGCTAAAGCTCCTCTACATTTTGGATCATATTCCAAAATTGGTTTTCCATGACTTGGTGCTTCAACAAGTCTAACAAGTCTTGGAATAATAGTATTAAATACTTTCTCTTTAAAGAACTTTCTTACATCTTCAACAACCTCAAGCCCCACTAATGTTCTACCATCAAGCATTGTAAGTAAAACACCCTCTATATCTAACTTTGGGTTTATCTTACTTTGCGTAAGTAAAATTGTATTTAAAAGTTGTGTAACCCCTTCTAGTGAATAATATTCACATTGTACAGGTATTAATACACTATCGCTAGCAGCAAGTGCATTAGTAGTAAGAACTCCAAGTGCAGGTGGACAATCTATTAAAATATAATCATATCTGTCTCTTATCAAATCTATCTGTAACTTAAGTTGATCCCCTATTATAAAATCACTTTCTTTACTAGCCATTTGAATTAACTCTATTTCTGCTCCACTTAAATAAATCATAGACGGAATAATAGATAAATTCTTAAATTTTGTTTTAATAATAGCATCCCTTATATCTGAGTTATGTGTAATAACATCATAGATACTCTTATTAATATTAGCTTTATTAAGACCTAGCCCAGTAGTACTATTACTTTGTGGGTCTAAATCTATTAATAAAACCTTTTTACCTAAATGTCCTAAAGCACTAGATAAATTTATACTTGTTGTTGTTTTGCCTACCCCACCTTTTTGATTTACAAGTGATATAACCTTTCCCATAATACTACCTCGCTATAGAATATTTTAACACAAAAAACACTAACTTAAAAGAGATTATTAAAAACTTTCAAAATAATTTTTAATAATCTCTATAATATTAGTGCACACATCCAGAAATAATACATCACTTTTTTAAGAAAATTACAAAATAAAATTAAAACAATATAATTATATTTCACATCTTTTTAAAGTAAAAGTCCTATTCACTACTAACCAAATAGAGTTTTTACTAAAATTTCTATACGATATTTTAGATAAACTTTTAATAAATCTCTTTATTTATAAAAATATACTCATATAAATTGGTAAACTTGTTACATTTTCATTATTAGAACCCAAATTTTTACTAGATAATTTTAGTCCAGACTTTACTCCATAATTTTCCATAACAGACTTTAAACTCTTAGATTTTGTATTATCAGCTGATTTAACTTCAACAGCAGTTACTTGATTATTATATCTAATAAAGAAATCAATTTCCAAAGTAGAATTCTTTTCAAAATAATAGCATTTTTTCCTAAGTTTTTCAAGTGTTTTTTTTGCAAAATCAATATTTTTCAAAGGAATATCATTATTTCAAAAAAAGTTGAAGATTTTACTCTTCAACTTTATCTTTCTTTTTAGCTTTCTTACCTTCATTATATTCTCTTACTACTTCTTCAATTTCTTCTTTAGTAATTGTTTCTTTTTCATATAATGTCTTAGCTAAAGCTTCAACTAATCCTTTATTCTTAGATAAAATATCTTTAGCATTCTTATAACATTCATTTATAATCTTTCTAATTTCTTTATCTATTTCTAAAGCAACAGCATCACTATAGTTTTTACTACTATTAGTATAATCTCTTCCTAAGAATACTTCTCCACTTTTATGTTCAAATTGTACAGGACCCAAGTCACTCATACCATATTCAGTAACCATACTTCTTGCTATTTGAGTAGCTCTCTTAAAGTCATCTGAAGCTCCTGTAGATATTTCACCACAGAACAATTCTTCACTGACTCTACCACCTAAATAACTTGTAATTCTTTGAAGTAACTCATCCTTAGTAGCAACCAAAGTTCTCTCTTCCTTAGGTAGCATTTGAGTATACCCTCCAGCCATACCTCTAGGAATAATTGTAATCTTATGAACTTCTTCACCATTAGGAAGTTCTATTCCTAAAACGGCATGTCCACTTTCATGATAAGCTACTATATTCTTTTCATAATCTGTTACTTTCCTACTAACTTTAGCAGGCCCCATAAGAACCCTATCACTAGCTTCGTCTATCTCATCCATTCCAATATCGTCTTTATTTCTTCTAACAGCTAAAAGTGCAGCTTCATTAAGTAAGTTTTCTAAGTCAGCTCCACTATACCCTGGAGTTCTCTCAGCTATTCTCTTCAAGTTAACAGCTTTATCAAAAATCTTACCCTTAGCATGAACATTAAGTATAGCTTCTCTTTCTCTAACATCTGGTAAATTAACAGTAACTTGTCTATCAAATCTACCTGGTCTTAAAAGTGCAGGATCAAGTACATCTGGTCTATTAGTTGCAGCTATAATTATAATACCTTCATTAGCCCCAAAACCATCCATCTCAGTAAGTAATTGGTTTAAAGTTTGTTCTCTTTCATCATGTCCTCCACCTAAACCTGTTCCTCTTTGTCTACCCACTGCATCTATTTCATCAATAAATATTAAACATGGAGCATTTTGTTTAGCTTGTTTAAACATATCTCTTACACGTGATGCACCAACACCAACGAATAACTCAACGAAATCACTTCCACTTATATAATAAAATGGTACCTTAGCTTCTCCAGCTACTGCTTTTGCAAGTAATGTTTTACCTGTTCCTGGAGGACCAACTAATAAAACACCTTTAGGAATTCTAGCCCCTAACTTAGTAAACTTCTTAGGACTCTTTAAAAAGTCTATTAACTCTTTAACTTCCTCTTTCTCTTCATTAAGTCCAGCAACATCCTTAAATGTAACTTTTCCACCTTCTTGATTAAGTTTAGCTCTACTTCTTCCAAAGTCTAGTGTTCCACCTTTTCCATTACCCATCATCGCTCTTACTAAATAAATAGTAAGTCCACCAATTAAAAGTATTGGAACGAAATCTAAAATTATTACTAACCAACTAACACTTCCTGGATCTTTATTAATCTTAACATCAAGTTGTTGTTCATTACTAATACTAAGAATGTTATCAATAACACTATCTGTATATGGAACAATCAACTTAAATGTCTCGTTTTTACTATAGTTTTCTAGTTTACCAGTTATCAAATATACACTATCACTATCTTTTGGTGTAACAGTTAATTCCTTAACCTTTTCTCCTTTTAAATTAGTTAAAAACTCATTATAATTCATTTCATTAACCTTAACATTATTTAAATTAAATGTATAGTAAATAATACCAACTACAAATATAAGCATAATATAAGGCATAATGTCTTTAAACATATTTTTCTTTTTCATAATCTCTTCCTTTCTTTAATAGTACTTAAGTATTATATCACACTTTTTACTTTTTTCTACATCAAATTTACTCTTTTTAAGTCCAGGTATCCAAATAATGTTATTTTCTGCATCACTCACAACTGGCCAAACATGTCTATCTTTTGTAGAAATCTTACTATCTATAAATATATCATTAACCTTTTTATGTCCATTCATTCCTTTGACCATCATCTTGTCTCCGTTTCTTCTAGTTCTAACATAAAGAGGTAATGTAATATCATCAATATTTAGTCTAATAGTATTGTTACTAGTATCTTCACAACTACTTACTACTTCAATATTCTTTCCATTAGGTAAATTCACAACATCATTTATCTCAATTTCATACACGTTAGATTCTTCTTCTTCATAATCAAAACTAACTTCATCATAAGCTCTTACCACTTTAACATTATTAGGTAAATGAACCACACTATTAGGAGTTTCTTTATTTATTAAATCAAATATCAAATTAACATGTGTACTAGTAACAATGAATAAATCATCTCCATATATTTTCTCTAGTATACTATAAATAATCTTACTTTGAATTAAATAGTCAAGCTCTTTAAACTTAGGAATATCTAACACTCCACCTTTAAATACTTTAGTGATCACTTCTTTAATTTCTTTATCAATATAATTATTATATAAAAGCAAAGTTTCACTAAACTTCAAAAACTTTTCATGTACTAATGGGTCTTCCTTCTTTAAAAATGGTAACATACATTTCCTATATCTATTTCTTGTATGAACGTCATCTAAGTTAGTCTTATCTATATAATATTTTACCCCATTTTCTTCACAATATTTAACTAAAGTATCTTTTGTAACACTAATTAAAGGCCTAATAATTGTATACCCATCTCTACCAACACATTTACTAAATCCACTATATCCTTTTAAAGTAGAACCTCTTACTATACGCATAAGAATAGTCTCAATTAAATCATCCCCATGATGTGCTGTCATTAAATATTTAGCATTATATTCTCTAACTATCTTTTCAAAGAAATTATATCTAACAGTTCTAGCTTCATTTTCAAAGTTATCATCTCCCCAATTTTTAACACTTAGTCCTTCAAAAATAACTCCGATTTCTTTAGCATACTTTCTTACATACTCTTCTTCTTCCTTACTTTCTTCTCTAACATTATGATTAACATGTGCAACTATTAAAACTAAATCTAGTTCGCTTTTAAGTTTAAGCATAATACTAAGTAAAGCCATCGAGTCAGGCCCACCACTTATTCCTAAAACTATAGTATCTCTGTATCTTATACCACTCTTGTTAAGTAAATAATCATATACTTCATTCATATTATTCCCCCACAACAATATATAATTTATTATTATCTTTAATTAAAGTAAATATTTCATTATTCTTATATCCCAAATCTTCTTGATATTCCCACCTAGCACTGACTTTATAAGCTGAATACTCTTTATCTTTATAAGTATAAGTAATATTCTCTATATTAGTTACTTCAACACTCTTTACAATAGGTAACTTCTGTACTCTATCTCCATAAATATTAGTTTTAACGTGATTATACATAGTATCTCCAGCATGCATTTTAAAGTTCTCTACCATATCACTAGGAATAAATTCAACACCACCTATATCACTACTAGTAAGTTTATTATCTAAAGTATAAAAATCACTCACAAATAATTTTACTATTTCTTTAGCATAATCTTCATAATTAACTTCTTTACTATTTAAAGTATTCTTTAAATCATTAAAATACTCTTTATATAAATCACTATCGTAATCATCTAATGTATAGCCATACAACTCTAAACTATCAAGTTCTTTCTTTGTAACTACGTTCTTATCATCTTTAACTAAAAACTCAAGAGTAAACTTTACACCAATTACTATAATAACTACTAAAATTAAACTAATCATAACAAAATAGAATAACTTATTTTTATTTAAAACTTTTCTCATCTTTTTATCCTTTCTAATTTCTCACTCTCTGTGCTTATCAAATTATGTACAATTATACCTTTACTTACCTCAAGTCTCACTTCAGCATATAACTTAATTTGATCAATATACTCACTACTAATAGGCTCTGAAGTCAAAGAAACATATTCATCCCTTAAATTGTTATAAAACACTTTATTTGTAATAATATCTCCATTAGGAAAAACTACTATTTTATCATTTTTACTGAAAATATCATTTCCTAAAGGATACTTATAACTTAAATTAAACATGTTTGCTACAGTTGGAAACACATCCCACATTCCCATCACATCTTTAACTTCACCATTTATTATACCATTACTTGTATAGATAATCAAAGGTGTATTTTTAAGAATATCATATTGGTAATTGTCTAAATCAACATAAGTAGGGTCAAGTTTATTCTTATATTCACCTGATTTTTCATCGTAATTATATAGTAAATTCAAGTTTTTTTTGCCTAGTTTACTCTCATGATCCCCGTATAATATAAATACGGTGTCCTCGTCTAACCCATTTTCTTTAACAAGTTTAAAGAACATACCAAGTGCTTCATCAGCATAATGAGCACTTTTTAAATAGTTACCCATTTCTGTATCATTTAGATACCCTAAATCAATATTGCCATATTTAGTAACATCATCAAATGGACTATGATTACTTAACGTAATAATCTTACCCATATACTTAGTATTACTTTCTTTAATATTTTTTAAAATAGGAATAATTTGTTTAAAGAAAGACTTATCACTTAACCCAAGTCCTACTAAATCTTCACTTTTCTTGTCAGTTGGTACTTCAAAATAAGATTTATCAAAATACTCCTTATATCCTAAAGTATTATACATATTCTTTCTATTCCAATAATCTCCCACATTAGCATGCATACTAAATGTGTAGTAGCCTTTATTATCAAAAGCTCTCTCCATACTCTCATATTTTCTATTAAAATAATTTACAAACACTGTCCCTGAAGAACTTGGTAAAATCCCAGTACTCAAAGTAAACTCAGTATCGCTACTTGTTCCAATACTAATTTGTGGATAAAACTTACTAAAATACATTCCTTCCCTACTAAGTTTATTTATATTAGGAGTTATCTCTACTCCATTAACTTTTAAATCAATTAAGAAATTTTGAATACTCTCCATATGAATAAATATCACATTCTTATCTTCAAATATATTAGTGTACTTATTTGTTTCATAAGTTCTATCTTTACTATAAAACTCTAAAAACGTATGAGCACTCTCATCATATCCAAACATCGGACTAATCGCAGGAGTTAAGCTTGTTACCATATCATTTAACATATAAGTATATATTCCAAATCTTTTAACAACTGCATCCCTGTTCCAAAGTTTAACTAATTTACTTCCATCACTCTTTGTCATAGTAAGTCCTATCATAATTCCGAGAATAAGTGCACACACTCCAGTTCTTCTGAACATCAACTTTCCTTTTTCTTCTTTTCCAACATTGTAATAATAATTCTTTTTAACAAGAAGTTTATTAACTACTATAAGTGTTATAGGCGCAAGTAAATAAACAAAGTATTCTAATCTTAATTTAGTAGTAACCGAATCACTTACTTGTCCAAACATACTCATTGTACTAAGTAAACTTACACTTACATAATTAGTATAAAACATATAATAAATAGAATTAACAACACATATAAGTGTAAAAACTATATTAACACTTAAAAAATACTTGAATTGATTTTTAGGTTTAAACAAATAACCAAAAGAACCAAATATAAGAATAATAACTAAGTCCCATATAAAAGGTCTAAAATCAAATGTTAATCCCATTGTTAAAGCTCTAAGTAAAGTCCCAATTATTAAAGAAGTTAATGAATATGTCAAAAACAAAATATTAGTACTATAATACTTTTTAAATTTCTTAACAAAGTTTTTAATAGTATTCTTCATTCTAATCATTCCTCACAACAATATTTTACCAAATTTCAGAAGAAAAGTCATTAAATACACATCATTTTCACAATATTGTCACAATTAAAAAAAGATCAAACATGATTTTTACTCATTTTAACCTTTTCTTCAATCTCTTTTAATTTAATTGCATTAGTTTCTTCTATTTTCTTTTCAACTGTATTATAGTTAAAAGATAATCCTAATACGAATATAAATGCTAGAAAATAGAACCACACCATAAGTGTTACTATTGTACTAAGTCCAGCATAATAAATGTTATATGTAGCAATATGTTTGATATAATAGCTATACACTAAAGTTACTAAGAACCAACAAACAGTAGTAAATATAGCCCCTTTATTAACATACTTACTCTTTATTTTCTCATCAGGCGCTATTATAAAGATTAATTTTATTCCCAAGTACATCACAAATAATGTAAGTGGAACATTTAATACTGGATAAAGCATTTTTAACACATCAATTATCTTATTATTAAACCCGATATAAGTTAACACTGTAAGTATCTGTTCACCAAACACAGGTACAACTAACATAAATGTAAACAGTAAGAATAACACAAGTGTTAAAACAAAAGCTTTCATTCTTCTAACAAAATAATTTTTATTCTCTATATTAAATATCATATTACTTGCAACTATTATTGCATCAGCACCATTACTAACTATAAAGAAAGCTACTAATATATAAACTACAAAACCAAATGACAAACCCTGATTTGTAAGTATAGGCGTAACTAAACTAGCAAGTTCACTACTAAAATTACTCTCCAAAAACTCTGTAATATAACTAGTTGATAAATTAAACTCTGTTGCTATCAAAAGAAGTATTGAAATAATTGGTACAACCGCTAGAACAAAGTAATACGCAAGACTACTAGGCAAAGTAAGCATTTCAGGTTTCATCATCATATCATATAAGTTTTTACAAAATACTTTGAACCTATCTAGCATACTTACTCTCCTTTATTTTCTCTCATTTTAATTAAGGCTTCATTAATTGCATCATCTATAGTAGTACTCTCACTTGTTATCATAAAGTATCCCATACTAGCCCCATATTCATAAGGAAGACTCTTAAATTCCTTCATTAACTTATTAACATAAGTCACTATTTGATTTTCTTCATAACCAACTAAATATATAAGAAATTCATTACCATCAGTTCTAATAATCTCACTATTCTCTCTTTGTGTTTTAATAAGAATACTAGCTGCACTCTTAATCTGTCTGTCTCCTTCTTCATGCCCTTTAGTATCATTAATAATTGAAATATTATTTAAATCAATTACTACAACAGCTTGAGGATACACTTTATTATCTTCCCAATAACTTAAATTATCATTTAAATAATTTCTATTTTTTAAGTTAGTCATTACATCTAAATACATCATCTTATCTTCTTTTTTAATCTTCTTAGTTACTTTAACTTTTCTATTGAACTTATAAAGTAAGAAAACTACTGCAATAACAAGAAGAACTAAATAAGTAATATTACTTATAATAAACTCAATTAAAATATTTCTACTAGCCATATTTAAACTATTATCAATAGCCATACTCTCAATATTATTATTACTAGTAGTGCTCAAATAAAAGTTAAATAAATTATTTAAAACTTTATTATCATTATTTAAAAGGAATGTATTACTAACAGTACTCTCACCCATATATTTAATCACATATTTCTTAAGACTACTATTTTTATAATAATCATATGTGCTCTTTTCAATTACAAGAATATCTTCTTTTGTTAAACTCTTAAACATTTTTTTATAATCTTTATAAGTATTTATATTACTATTCATACTACTTATATACTTATAAAGTTTAGTATTCCCAACCATTTTAATATTATCATCACTTATTGAAACTAAATTATCAAAACTATCTTTATTACTTTGATGTGCAAGAATTACATACTTAATAGTACCTAAACTTACACTATCAACATAGTTTGAACTATTTACATCATAATAGTTTACTGCCAAATCTACTTTTTTATTATTTAATGCTTCTATTAATTTATTAATATTTTTGTATTCAATGTATTTATAAGTAGCTCCTGTCATATCACTAAATATACCTAAGTACGTAGAAGTAATACCACTAAAGTTTCTATTAAGCTTTCCTTCAAATGGCATATTATCAACATATCCTACGATTAAATCATCACTTGTTACTCTTTCCTTTTCAACTTCTGTTAAGTTGTACGCGTCATAATATAACTCTAAAAAATGACTATTAATGCTAGGTAAAATTTCACTTTTCCACATATTAAATGCTTTAGTAAATATCTTACTCATCGTACTACTAGACTCACCCATACTTAAAACATAATGAGAGTGTAGTCCATCAATATGATAAACTATATTATATTTATTATAAACTATAGAATTAATATATTTTTGCATTGGTAATATTGCATATAAAACACTATCACTCATTTGATCAGTTAAATCATTAAAATGACTAAAACTAACAATATTCACATTATATTCACTCATATATTTACTAACATAATCTTTATCAGTATCCATAACAGCAACATTTTTTCCACTTAAATTATTTAAATCAACTATCTCGTCACTCAACGTACTAACAACAACAAAGTGATCAGTATAAAAAAGTAAATCATTACCACCTAGTTCATTCTTATTTGTAAATTTATAAGTTCCACTTCCATTAACTTGAACATTAAAAGTAAGTTTAGTATCTCTTTCCATAAAATTAACAAAATCATAGAACACTCCAACACCACTATTACTAAATATTGGTAAACTTCCTTCAACACTTACATCTATTACATTATTTAAGTTTGAATTAATAAAGCTCTTCTCACTAAAAGAATAACCATTCTTTCTACTATTCAAGTACATAAGTAAACATAATATTAAAACTATTAAAACTAATACAAGTCCACCTATTAAAAAATATTTCTTATTTTTTTTCATTATAACTCCTTAATTATTACTCCAAATTATTTGACTACCCTTAGCTTTTTTAGCTCCAGCGATTGGATAAATTGCTTTCTCATCTTCTTCTTTTTTTTCATCACTACAAGTAATCAAAAACTGTACATCATAATACTCTAAATCTTCACTCTTAAATTTTTCTAGTGCCTTAACAGCATACCCTTCTGCATCTATTTTACTTACTCCATCATTTACATTCATTATAATATAAATAATCTTTCCCTTCACTTCAACTCTAACATCACTAACATTTTCTTCATAAATACCTTTTATATCACTAGCAATGCCCTCACTAATTTTATGATTATCTATATCTTTTAGTCTATCTCCATAAGGATTTTTATTATTACCATAAAAATAACTAATTAGTCCTACACCTATCAAAACTAATGATATTAATATAATAATTGCTAACACAAATAATGTCCTATTTTCTTTTAAAATTTTTTTCACATAAATCACCTACATAAAATTATACTATATTTTATAGAATATTTCTAGTTTACATTAAGTTATACACTAATTATTATTGTTTTAACATCTCTTTATTCATAAAAACACCTAATTAAATAGAAATTATACTGACATTTATTCTGCCATTTATTATAACACTCGATATTTTAAAAATATTGTCAAATAATCTATTACAAGAAAAAATGAGCACTAAAGCCCAGATTTCTTATAAATAACCTTAGTACTCTTATTATTAGTTAAATGAATATTATCAACCTCATCAGAATTAAGTGGAATAACTATAGCAAATTCCCCTTTATTATATTTACTTGATACTAAAACATTCGTAATTTCAACATAAAGTTCTTTTCCAACTAAAGTGTATTTATAATCTTTATATGCAAGAGAACTATTTGTATATCTTCCTACTATAGTTATATTGTTTCCCACTGTAACCTTACTTACATCAATATCTTCATAGTTTGAGTTCCCAATGATAAACTTTTTAACATAAATAAATATAAACACCAAAAGTACACAAGCTATACCCAAAATAGAATACTTAACAATTTTATTCATAATTCATAATCTCCTTTAACTCATTTTCTCCCCAAATAGGAATATTTAATCTAACAGCATCATCATACTTTTTACCAGGCTCACTTCCTACGATGACAACACTTGTATTTTTACTAACACTAGTGCTAGTCTGTCCACCTCTATCTTCAATAAACTTCTTTATATCCTCTCTGGTAACAAAATCAAATGACCCAGTTATAACGAATTTCTTACCAACTAGTCTCTCATCACTTCCTAGTTCACTTCCTATATATTCTGTATTAATTCCAAGACTAACTAACTCCATGACTTCACTCAATTTGTTAGTATCCTTAAAATATTCAACTATACTATTTGCAAGAATTGGCCCAACATCTTGTATACCAATAAGCGTGTCATAGTCTGCCATCATTAAATTATCTAAATTACCAAATCTCTTAGCAAGTACTTTAGCTGTTTTAGCACCTATTCCACTAATTCCAATTGCAAACAAGAACCTTTCTAAACTATTATGTTTACTATTTTCTATTGCATCCAACAAGTTATCAA
>ERZ779737.500-NODE-500-length-36500-cov-7.732007_pt1 | contig 36500 bp, 37 predicted proteins | sample MGYA00511889_ERZ779737 | MGnify/ENA primary metagenome ERZ779737 (study PRJEB29588, sample SAMEA2163575) | human gut metagenome | biome: human gut; feature: human-associated habitat; material: faeces | place: Denmark | collected 2008/2010 ... | reverse complement strand
TTGTGAATTTTTTTATATTTCATACTACAACACCTCTTCAAATTACTATTTATCTGTCATTTTCATATATAATTATATCACATAAATTATTATTCAAAAAACAAACTTAATTCATCACTATTTATATTAATGACATCTTTCATATAAACAATATCATTATCATTAAATTTTATGTATTCATTAACTGAATCAATTCTTTTAACAATACCTGTTTTATTTATATATTTACCACCACTTTTCTTACTGTCATTGATAAAATAAGTTACAGTTATTTCAATGTTTTCTTTAATATGCTCATTTATATAATTTAATTTACTATTAAGCATTTCTTTTAAGCCATCATCAATTTCTATCCTTTTATCTGTAAGTCTTGCTGTTTCTTTTACAGCCTCGTCGTATCCTACTAAAGCAGCAAAAGGTGCAAACTGAGAAGCTCTTGACTCTATACTTAAGTGTGAATGTTTTGATATAGGTCTATTTAAATTTATAATATCATCATAGTTATTCATCATCCTTTATGACCTCCAACTTCTTCATTTCTGTCTTTTGCAGTCGCTCCCTCTTCAAAATTCATTCCCCTTAAAATAGAATTTTTTCCATATTTATTTTTTATATCTAATAATGTTTTTTGAATCTTTTTTTCATCTTCTTCATCTTTGAGATTCATTTCTTTTTGTCTTTTTATAACTTCATAATTTGTAAACAAGTCTAATTGTTCCACAGATGGAGCTGTTTCCTTATAATCTTCACTAACCACATTACACGCTGTTAAGTTTATTCTTCTAACTAACAAAATTGGATTAACAATTTTATCATACAATTCAACTACTTTATGTGTAATTAATTTTGTAGATGAAGTTCTATGATCTATATTAATAGTACCGTGAGAATGTTTAGGAATTTTTCTACCATATCCATCAACTGTTATATCACCATGATACTTATTTGCAATAGTTGGATTGGTTAAGTTTTCAATATCATACCCTATAGTTAAAACTAATTGATTTGTCTTTAAGTGTTTAGCCACTAAATCTAAAACTAAATTATCAACCATTTCTCTTACTATTAATTTAGTTTTTTCATAATTATAAGGCGAATGCAATACTTGACCTTGACTAATACTATTGGATGATGGTTTATAACTTTTGGCTTCTTTTATTGTACATGGTTCATATCCCCATGCATGATCTATAAGAAATTCTGCATTAATTCCAAACAACTTAAATAAGAAATCCTCATTATTAATAGACATTCTCGCTACATCACCCATAGTAAACATACCATTTTCCTCTAGCTTTTTTTGATATCCTTTTCCTACTCTCCAAAAATCAGTTAGTGGTCTATGGTTCCATAATTCTTTTTTATAAGATATTTCATCTAGTCTTGCCATTCTAACACCAAATTCATTTGGTTTCATTTTCTTAGCAGTAATATCCATAGCAACTTTTGCTAGATACATATTTGTACCTATTCCAGCTGTTGCTGTTATGCCAGTAGTTTTATATACATCTTCAATCATCTTTATAACTAATTCTTCTGCAGTCATTTTATAGAAAGTTAAATAATTAGTAATATCACAAAATACTTCATCAATAGAATATACAAGTATATCCTCTGGAGCAATATATTTTAAATATACATTATAAATATCCGTACTATACTTCATATATAATTTCATTCTAGGAACAGCTTTAATAAAGTCCAATTCTAGTGAAGGATTATTATTTAATTCTGATGCAATATATGACTTATTAGTAAATGGTTTATAATGATTATTCTTTCTTCTTTGATAATTAACTTCCTTAACTTTTTGTTTTGCTTCAAATAACCTACATCTTCCAGATAATCCATAAGATTTTAAAGATGGTGATACAGCAAGACAAATAGTTTTATCAGTTCTTGATTCATCAGCTACCACTAAATTTGTATCAAGTGGATCAAGTCCTCTTTCTCTGCATTCAACTGAAGCATAAAAGCTTTTTAAATCAATACACATATATATTTTATCCACTATATCACCACCAGTCTTGTTTAATGAATCTATATATATTATTATACCATGAAAAGACTATATTATTTTTTAAACATCTATGTAATCATTATCGTTTACACACTCTGGTACGATTGTATCAATTATTTCTCCATTTATTTTTCTTAGTATATGTGTTCCATCATAATCTTCATCTTCATATTCCCAATAAAATTCTTCATCATCTTCACAAAGTTCACTATACCTTTTTACAATTCCTGTTGGTACACTCCATGCTGTTTGAAAAGAAATATCATATTCATCTATATTCTTATCATAAACAATATCAACATCTTCTTCAACATTCCATTTAGTACCCCAGTTTTTTACACACCAATCATACCATTGAGGAAAATTATACTTCTTAATATTTTCTACATACTGTTACCCAACTCATTTATACTAGTGAATTGCTTTTCTTTATCAAAATCAAATAGTCCATTAAAATTATTTATTTTTTTATTTAATCTTTTAGGATTGTTTTCAAGTTTTTTTATATCATCCTTGTATTTGTTCCAATAATTATGACAATAAGATGCTTCCTTGCTTTTAAGTAATTTCATTAATTTATTTTTTTCATCATCATTTAAGGATAAATAATAACAAGCAATAGAATCTCCTTCAATACTACCAGCATCTAGTTTTAAGTCATCTGGCATAGGTATTAACTTATTAAAATCAAAGGAATATCCATTTTCCGTTATTGTTAGTATTTTATCACCAATTGATTTTTTACATTTAATTCTGTTATAAGTCCAATTTGGCATTGCACCATCTCCTTTGTTTAATTTTTAGAATACGAATTATCAGTTTGAAATAATTTACTAAATTCTTTTTGTGCTTCTTCCATTTCAGCATTAATACTTTTTACAGCATTTATTATTTTATATTTATTTTGATATTTTAACTTAGGTACAGTATTAGATAGATAATTGCTAAGTATTGTGTATCTATTTTGATTTTTATTTTTCTTATACTCTTTTAAGATTATTTCTCGCAATATATCATCTGGATTTAATGTTTTATATTTTTTTGAATTACTTTTAAACATATAATCTGCATGATTAACAATTGCATTATAAATATAATTATCTATGTAATTTTCCTTACCTTCTGTTAAAGTCTTATCTACATTTATTTTTGATATATTGTTATCTTCATTAACTTTATATAAGTATTCATTTATACTACTAATAGATTCTATAAAGTTTTTATAATCATCATAAAATTCAGATTTAGAACAAAATAAATATTTTTTTATTTGTTTAGTTAAATCTTTAATCTCTTTATCTTTGATAGAATTAAACTTAATTCTTTTAGAGTTATTATTTCTTTCATCATAAAGTAATTTACCAAGAGTAAGAATATCATCTTCAAGTAAAATATCTTTTTTATCATAGAGTATAAAATTCTTTTCTTTAGGATTAAAATATTTTTTTAATTTATCAATCTCATCATTAGTTATTGTTATCATCGGATTAAGATATTTCTTTCTCTCAACAGCGAAAACTATTTCATTTTTCATAAAGTTTATTTCTTCTTGTGTAAGTTTGCCTTTTCTTCTGTAACCTAATTTATTATTAGACAAAATGTAATTTGGTTTCTTTTCTATAAAACTAACATGAGCATGTAAATTATCAGTATCAGTGTGAAATGATAAATTATAGGCCATATTCTTTTTATCTTTAAATCCCATCTTTTTAAAAAATCTTGGAAGAACATTCTTTATAAGTTCTTGTTCTAAATCTTGTAGTGATATATTTTCATTTAAATAATCATTATTAAAACTAATTACACATTGCCATAAATTAGAGTTTTCAGCATACTTTACAAAGCGTTTTTTTCTTTTTTCTATTTCTTCTTTTGTTGCATAACTACCATCTTCAATTACTAAATTCATTCTTTCATTTTTGTTAAGTTCTCCAGTATAATAATCAAACAAATTCATAACTCTTTTATCTTCATTTGAAAAGTAATCAAATTTACGAGCAATCTTCTTTTTTAATCCCTCTATTTGCTTAGCAGTATAATTTTCTTCTCTACGATTAAATGCGTGAGTAAATTTACAATTAAATATAACCTTAGGGCTAGTCATCAAATTTATCCCTTTTCATTTTCTTCATAAACTCATTAACTGCATAACTTCTATTAGGATCCTTTATATTGGAAAAATCCATATCAGAATATATCTGCTTGACTAATTCAAATAATATATTCATTTTTCTAGCAACAAATTTCATATCTGAATCTAAAGATATTAATATCTTTTCCAATTCTTCTTTTTCTTTAAAATATTCATTAATTATAAAATTGAGTTCGTCCGAATATGACCTTTTACTTTTCTTTAATGATATTTTAATTTTATTATCTAAATCAGGAGATATTGAAAAATGTTTATCAATTTTTCTCATTTTCAATCTCCTGTAACCTTTTTAAAACACATCTTAACAACTGTAATTTAAACTTATCAACTGGTTCTTCTTTAATTTCTTTCTTCTTAGAGCAATAAGGTTCAAATTCTGGCAAGAAATATTTTATACCAAACTTTTTATAATTTTTAACCCATGATGATATTCTTCTATAAGGAAGATTATCGTGTAAAATGCTTATATCAAATCCAGCTCTTTCAAAAATTTGCTTACCAGTTAATTCTGGTAAATCCAATCTCATCATTACACACCATAATTTGAAAATTGTATCATATACAATTTCCCTTTTATATCTTACTTCTTTAACAAAGATATTATCATTTAGAATCTTTAATTCTTCATCTGTATAATATCTCAGTTTCATAAATCTATCTCCATCTTTTTATGATTTCTTATTTTTTCTTTTGTGAGATTTTTAAGAGAATCATCAAGAATCACATCCTCTGCAATTTCTCGTATATCCTCTAACACAAATCTATCTTTCTCACCTAAGTCATCAATTATATCAGCAACATACTTTTCTGTTGCATCCATTAAATTGCCCCAGTAAAAAACCATATCAAATTCTCTTTTGTTTTTATCATAATGTAAATCTGCAACATTTTCATTATTAGTAATATCATCACAAATTTCTTCTAAATGATTATATATATAATTTTTAGATTCTTCATCAAAGTCATCTATATAACTATCTAAACAAACAATATAATTAAAATTACTTGTTTGATCCATTCCATAGTTGACTATATCATTTGCAATCAACTTGCATATTGACATTTTCATCTTTTATCATTCCTCCTTTAAAATATAAAATTAATCCAAGTTCAATTAATTTTATAACCATTTTATTTATGCTTATTCCTTCTTGTTTAGCAAGTAGTCTTATTTGGTCCTTTAAATTTTTCATACATCTTATGAATATAGTTACAATTATTTAAACCACCTCTTTCTTCCATAAAAAAAATTAGTTATATTTCAAACTAATTTTAAAGATTATTTTTTATCCCAATCTATTAACTTAAACAAAGTATCATTTTTTTCAGATCTAGAGTTTAGAAAATCTTCAGTTCCTTTTATTATATTATCAATAAATGTTATTATGTTAAATCTTATTGATACCTCCTGATTTTCATCATTTAAGCGACCAAATATGTGTGTTGAATCACCGTACTGATATTCTAATTCACTGTTACTGTTTAGACATAATTCAATCTTGTTAGGTTTAATTCTTTTTACTTTTTCTTTATCATCTTTCTTCCATATTTCAGAAATTTTTATTTTATCATCTCCACTATGAAGAAATGAGCAACGCAAAGCATAACATAAATCACCATCAATTTTGATCTTAAATAAATTAGGATTTTTAACTTTGCTTCTTCTAATTTCTTTATTATTTGGATGACTATAATACTTTCTATATACCCAACGATTAAACCATTTTACATATTTTTCTTTATGTATTTTATCTATTTCAGGATTTTCAAGTTTAGCACATATATTTGGTAACATTAATGCAATTGCTAAAGCAGAAATAAATTGCTTATTTGCAAGATCTTTTTTTATTTCTTCTATATAATAATTAACATCAATATCAATATAAATATTATTAATATCTATCATAATTGAATCACTTCCTTAATATTTGACTTAATGTAATTATACCACTAAATAATTACATTTTACTGTAAATATAGAAAGCAGGATAAAGGAAATGATAGCACAGCACTAGTTTATTCCTTATAAATAAACGGATTATAGTGCTATCATTTCACTTTTTGCACTTGCAAAAATGAGTTAAAAATATGTAAGAACTCTTCCGTACTTTTGATTTAACCCTTTTAATTAAAGGGATTGTGAGGTTCATTTTCACTTCCAAATATGGGATATGTACTAGGTAATGTTGGATGAATCTTGGATGATTCATTTTCTTTATTAAAATCTACCAAACTAAGGCCATCAATTACTTTTCCATTTTCAGAAACTTGATAATGTAAATGATTACCAGTTGAATATCCTGTTGTTCCCACACCAGCTATTTGTTGCCAACTTGAAACTTTATCACCTATTTTAACTTTAGATGAACTAGGATATAAATGACCATATAATACAATATATTCAATATCATCTACCATACATTTTAATTTAATATAATTACCTGCTCCTCCATTAGTATCTATTGTATTTGTAGAATATTTAAACGACACATCAGTAATCTCACCATCACAAGTTGAATATACTGGTGTTTCTGCTGATGCTCCAAAATCCCATGCTGAATGAGTATTAGGAGTGCCATAAACAATTCGTTCTTCCATAAAATAACTTGTAACAGATAAATTAGAAAAATCTAGTGGCGAGTTAAAAGGCTTATTTTGTATTTCATTTATTTGCCCAGAATCTTTGATTTCTTCACTATTACATACAGAATATATTTTATATCTATTCATTTTGCACACTTCTGATATAGGTTTGACTTGTTTTAAATCTATATCTAAATTATCTGTGTATATTTGATCGAAAGTCAAATTATCATTTTCTAAATAAAAATACAAAATTCTATCAAGAGATACATAACCATTACCATTCATTATGTTTTTCCTAACAACAACTTTATACATATCAGCATATTGACTATTATTTTCTACATAACCATCAGTTATGTTTGCACCAAAAAAGTCTAGTAACATAAGAACAGGGATTAGTATTACTAACCCCATTCCTATCATACCAATAGAAGAAGATATAATTAATTTAAATATCTTGCTCTTTTTCATGTTTCTTTTCCCTAAAATGATTACAATAGATATTTAAATCACAAGCAAGATCTATAAAAAAATTTAATCTTTCTTTTTCTTCTTTATTCTCTATATTTCCATAAAGTAGTATATCATTCACCGCTATTCCAACTTCCATAGCAACATTCGTTGGCTTGTTTGATAAAATATAATCATAATTTTTATAACAGTTTTCTTCTGTACCATATACATCTTCAAATTCAAATGCTAAATGATGTTTTGAAAATTTAATCAATTCATTACACAATTCATCTTTGCTCTTCATTCCTCTTCACCCATCATTCTTCTTTCAGTAGCAGTTGCCTCTATCTTAATTCCGATTCTAGTTTTATTATCTATGCTGAGTAAAAACTCTCCTCTTTTGGCACCAAGTAAAAAATCTATTTGAGTATCTGTTAATGGATTATTTTTAAATAATTCCAAGTATGCTTTTAAATCATCTTCTTTTAACATACCCACCATAGTATATTGACAATTGTTAAATATAGCAGTTGCATGTCTTAGCACACTTGCATTACCTAAAAAATCGGATATACACTGACTAGATAAAATTAAATTAGTATTATATTTTCTACATCTTCTTGCAAGTTGTCCAAAGTTTTTTATTACTTCATTATTGTTTTCATCAATATATAAATGGAATTCATCTACAATAATACTAATATGTTGTTTATCACTAGATTCTCTTTTCTCATTTATAATTTTATTTGCAACTATACTATTATTTAAATAAGTTAGTAGATTTAATATTTGAGTATTTATAATTCTTTGATTACCACTATAAAGAAGTTCCTGTAAGTTAAATGCAATTAAATCATTATTTAAATCTATTGAAGTATGAGAATTAAATAAATAAGAATCTGTTCCAGTTAAAAATCTAGACAAAAGTATTTCTAATTGATCTACAATTCTTATTTTTTCTTCACTCTCTAAAGACTTTTTGTATTCAGGTAAATAATTATATAAGTCAGTGAAAATTGGATAGTCATTTGCATTTAATGTTTGAAGAGTATTTATTGAAGTGTTTTTATATATACCTTGTTTATTATATAAAGATTCCAATATTGCTAGTAACATAACTAATTCTTTTTCATTTATATTATCAAAAGCACTTTTAAAAAATGCTTCTAAGAATCCTAAATGTTTTGCTAAAGGACAATCTGTTTCTTTTGTTTCTTGATCCTCATCACTTGGTATATATCTTATTTGAAGTGGATTTATCATTCCACCTTTTTTAGAATATAAATCAATATACTCGCCATCATTTGCTTTTACTAATTTCTCATACTCATTTTCTGCATCGAAAATAAAAATTTTAGTTCCTCTAGCAAATTCATTTACTATTATTTTCTTCATAGTAAAACTTTTACCTCCACCTGTTGATGATACAATTGCCAGATTATGAGATGTCCTTTTATTGTTAAGAATAAATGGATCAAAAAACACTGGTAAAGAAGTATGAATATCTACTCCTAACATGTATCCTGTTGGATCAATGAAATTTGCTTTTGTAAATGGAAAACCTGCTCCTAATGTAATTGTAGGAAAATAGTTAGAATAATCTTTTAGAGAAGTTGTTGTTACATCAAATGATTGCCAAGTTTCTAATTGCCTTAATCTAGGAAGGTCAAGTTTTATGTGATTCTTTTTTGCAATCTTTTTTAAATCTCTAATAGTATCTTCTCTTTCTTTTCTATCTCCTGTTATAAGTAAAATCAAAGATATTTCTTTAATTTTTTCATCACCACTTTTAATATCATTCATAAGAAGTTGATAGTTTTCTTTCTTTATATCTAACTCTGTTGCATCACTTAATTTCTTTGTTGTACTTCTATCTGATAACAAGAATTGGTACTGTGAATTAATCCATCTTATCAACTCATCTTGATCAATAGCATCTTTAATATTTAAACAGCTTCTAACATTTGGATAATTAAATATTTCTTCAAAAAATAATTCATCAACAAATGGAGCAATATTCTTGATTGTTAAAAGTTGTACTTCATTGTCATCAATTTTTAACATATTAGTTCTTTCAACTAAATTAAGTGGAACAATCAACTCTTCAATTTTACTCCACATCAACAAGTCTAGTGGATTATCACTTAAATATAAATTTGATAGAAACTTATATACTTCTAATCTATTTGTTATTATTTCAATATTTAATCTAGGCTGTATATTAGCAAATAAATCTTCTACCTCATCTAACTGTCTTTCTAAAGTATCTGTATTTTTTGCAATTAGAACAATATAATAAATACTAGAAACAGTAAAATTATTTTGTTCTAATTCATCTATTAAATTTCTACTTTCATTAAGTAAAAACAATCTTTTTAGATCATTTTTAAATTTTTTAATTAACCTATCCAGATTTAACTTGTTGTTATTCAAATTAATAGGTTCATCTAATTTATAAAACTTTAAATTTAAATTTTTAATATTAAATAAACTTCTATAATAATTAAAAAAGTTTATTTTTTCTTGTTTACTTGATAATGATAAATCAATGGCTTTAACTTCTATTAGTGAAGCATACTCTCCACTTTTAAGTTCTATTAATCCATCATCACCTACATCTTTTATATTAGAAAAAACTTTTGAATTTTTAATTCTTCTTTTCATTATGGAAGTTTTTAAATATTCAGATTTAGTTTTTTCTTTTAATTCATTTATTTTATTCAAAGATTTTAAATCTTTTTCTTCTTGACTCTTTTTTGGGAATAACCCTATATTAACCACCTTACCTTTCTTCCGTATAAATATAATTTTTACATTTAAAAATATATTTAAAAAATAATCCCAATACTTTATACATTCTATTCTTTTTAGATAAATTAATCGGAATCATTAAAAATACACAAATCGTTAAAAATATAATTGAAAACAATTTATGTGTAGAAAAGGCAAATAATGATAGAAATATCATAATCATAGGAATACCTATATATAAATCATTTAATTCTATATACTTGCCTAATGTCTTTTTTATGCTATTTATAGTTATATACAATTTCTATCACCTACTTTTATATCTATTTCTATACATTGCTCTTTGTGGCATTAAACTATTAACAGAGCCTCTAATATTTGACATACCACCATGTCTTAAATTTTTTCCTAATGCAGATGGTGTTTTTTGTTCTATTGATGCACCAGTTTTAGAAATAAAGTTTCCTATCTTACCCATTGCACTCTTTGGATTATTGGCATTATTAGAAATTTTATTACCAAAATTAGTAATTGCATTTCCTATACTTTTAACAGCTTTATTACCTCCAACTAATCCAACACCACTACTTGCAACACCTAATCCTAACATTCCAGCTCCAATACCTGCTCCACCAACTGCTGATGTTGCTGTATTCATTGCTTGTCCGAATCCCATTAAACTCATAAGTTGCTCTCTTCCACTATTAGCAGATACATTACCACCTATGAATCTATTAACTACTTGTGATCCAGTTAGTAAGAATGTTCCGGCTCCAATATACATTAAAGATTTTACTAAAATATCTTTAATTGTATTATCAGTAAAGAATGTTGTACCAGCAATTTCTTTCATAACAATACCTGTTAAACTAATTATTAGCATTACAACAGCACCCTGAAGCATTAATGACACTAATTGCTCTATTACTGCACTTCTTCTTTGCTTATTTCCTATGGAAGTAGCAAACACAACAGGGCTAATTACAAATAAAAATAAGAACTCTAATTGCCTACGAGCTAACATCATTCCAGAAAAAAACAAAGCATATAAAAAGAATCCTCCAACTATTATTGCAAGGATCCAATTAATACTATATTTATAATCCTTTTCATCTGGTAATATCCATTTATCATTAGTAACAAATTTATCATTATATTTTTGAGCATTTGTAAAAGAATTATCTTTTATAAATTTTGTATAATCATCTGCTTTAAATTCATCACTAACTTTATATTGATCTGTATAATCTACAAACATAGTTAGCATATTATCAGATATAGTAACATCATTACTAGAAAATATACTCGCTGTCCAACTACTTAACTTAATTGAAAAGGTAGAAACTTCTGCAAATAAAAATACTGATAATAATACAAATAATGTTGACTTAAATATTTCTGTTACTAATTGTTGTATAGATAATCCTTCATCAGGTTCTATTATTTTCATAACAAACTTATATAATGCAAATAATCCTAAAAGAGTTATTGCTATTGCAATTATTCCTTTATGAAAATTTGAAAACATAGAATTATCTGCAACACTATCTATAATATTGTAAGCATTTAGAGATTTTAAAACTTCAAATAATGTATCTATTAGATTATAAATAAAATCAATTATTCCCCAACCTAATCTTCTTAAAAGGTCTAATGCTTTTAATAACATTTTTCCTCCTAAAATAAATCAATAATTAAATTAACAATAGATATTGCTAAAATAATACCAATTATACCAAACATAGTTTGAATTATTCTTTGCTTTACTCTTTGTTTTTGATCTACATCAGCAACTGCATATAATATAAATCCAATAATAAGTGAAACACCTGCGAGTGCTATACCAACTCTCAAAGCCCAATTTGAAAATGTTTGAATAGCCTTAATAATTGAATCTATATTATAATTACCACCATCTAATTTTTCTATTTTTAATAAACTTACACTACCACTAAGTTTTTCAACTATGGTATTTAGCATAAGTTTAGGCAATATTTACACCTCTATTTTTCTTTTTTAACATATATCATTCCTCCAATCTAATATATAAAGAGGTAGAAAAATCTACCCCTTATTCCATTTCAGGTTCAGAATCTTTAATTTCTTTAGTTTTAGAAGATAAGAAACTCACTCTATCAGCTACTACACTCGTTCTTTTGACTTTTTCACCATCATCTTTTTCATAGATACTTGTTTCAATTCTTCCTTTAATTCCAATCATATCACCTTTTTTACAATATTCAGAAGTTGATTGTGCTACATTATTCCAGATTGTGCAATCAATAAAATCTGTTTCATATTCTCCATCTGCATTTTTATAACTTCTTGGAACAGCAATTGTTATATTAGTAACTTTCTTACCATCTTCCAATTCTTTTACTTCTGGTTCATTTACAAGTCTTCCTACACAAAAATAATTATTCACTATAATATCACCTTACCTTTCTTACATTTCATATTCATCGTGAATACCTAATTTTATTTTTACTATTTTTTCATAAGTCATTTCAATTGACTTCTCATTAAACATATCTTTAAACTTAGTTATTTGTTCATCAGTTAACGAAATATTATCACCAATATTTGCATCATCTCCTACAATTAAAAAAGGTCCGAAGATTATATCTCTTCCAACCTCTCTATTTGGACCCATACCATTATATTTCCCCTCTTCATTACATATTATAACTGCATCTTCTATTTCTGGCATATAGAAGTATTCTATATATCCTCCGACTTGTTTTTGTAAAGAAGTTAAATTGTTTGGTATTTCTATTTCAACAGGTAGTTCATTTTCTTTAACTAATAATGCTCTAAGTTTTTTTGACATCTAAATCACCCCTTTCACATTTCATTAATCTCATATTCCTTAATTGGACTTACTCTTTCCATTTCTTCAATAACATAAGAATCATCAAATTCTCTATTCATTGATGGATATTCTAAATCCTGTTCTTCTTCATTTTCACTTTCGTAACTATTTTCTTCATAGTCATCATAACTTTCACCAATTCTTGCAAAACGAAAAGACATATCCTTATCTCTTAAATGATTTAAACCAGATTCAATTGCATCAACACTATCATATCCATCGTACCATTTTAACCAGTTCCAGCCAAAATAAACTGCATAATCATTTTCTGCTTTAAATTCTAAATTGTCTAGTAAGTTATATTCATCGTGATTTAATTTACTCAAATAATCTTTTACATATTCATTAAGTTCTTTAAATCCTTTTTTCGTAGTCATAATTCTAACATCTGATCTATAACCCATCTATATCACCTCTAAAATCTTTTAGTATTTCTTCCATTTCTCTTTGTTCTTCTTCCGTAGCTTTATTTGATTCACATCGTTGGCCATTCCATACCATAACTCCATCTGAATCATATCTTATACGAGGCCCTTTTCTTCCGTAGATAATATCATCATAATTATCTGAGATCTTTGTTACGGTTATAAAATTTTGCATCCTATTATTCACAGAATAAGAATTTAAATATCCTTTAACAAATACTTTATTATTAACAAAAAAATAATCAAGATTTTCATAATAAAGTTCTCTAGGTATATTTAAACTTATATATACTTTACTATTAGAATTACTTGAATACTTTTTAGAAATAATACTAAATTTTACATATTTATCATTATCATTTATATCCCTAATAACATTTATATTTCCAGATATAATGACTTCGTTATAATCTACACCATTCATAATCAAATCCTTTCTGTATAAATATTTATATTAATTTAAATATTATTTATATTCTTGTTATATTAATTCTTTATATTATATTATTATATTATGTGTGACAAATTCATCACCCCTAGATGGACATTTGCATCACACCTTGATGGACAAAAACATCACCCCGTGACATTTGCATCACACTCTGACAAAGGTAAAAATATTTTTCTAATATTACGGTTATATTCAATAACGATATAATTTTCTCTTTCAAGTTCACTTAATAATCTAATTATTGTTCTAGGAGTAACATTAAGATTTTCTGCAAGATACTTATTAGTTGCAAAACAATATCCATTCTTATAACATAATAGTTGAATATCTCCATATAACAATTTCGCATTACTACTTAAATTCTTATTATTTTTAATTGATAAAGGTATCTTAGAATATTTTTCATACACTAATACTCCACCTTATCAACTAAATATCCTATAAAAATAGTTTGCTTATCTTTAGTACCTTTTTTACAAGTAATAAGAGTTATCGTATTTTTGTATCTATTCCTTACAATTTCAACCTTACCATCTTTATCAGTACCATAAGAGTTATTTAATTTATAAATATATTTAATTCCATCATAATAAACATATATTAATGAATCTTCTTTCAATTTATATAAATTTCTAAAAAAAGAAACACCACTTGTTCCATTATGTCCAGCTAGTATTAAATTACTATTTTCAACATTAGGCATTTGTGAATGTTCAATTATTTGAATATTATACTTAACATTATTATATCTACTATTATAATCAACAATACCTCTTTTCAAATCTATACTTGGTATTTCAAGAATAGCAATATAATTATAAGATGGTGAGGAAGATTTTTTATTATCTTCCTCTTTTAATTGCTCTTGAGGAATAACTTCCTCAGAGTATTCTTCTTCTATAAAGAAGTCATCTACCATCTTAACTTCTTGAACTTCCTTTTTTGTATTTTTATAAAAATCAAAAGTAAAAATAAAAATTGAAATTATTATTAGTATAAATCCTACAATTAATACTATCTTATTTTCTTTTTTTCTTTTCATATAAGATTATCCCCAATCCTACTAATCCAATTGATAAAGAAATAATGTATTTAGTGTAATTTCTATTTAAATTAGTATTTGGTACTTCTACTTCTTCTAAATCATTAACTAAAGTAGAATTTATTATCTCACCATCTTTTTCTACTTTAAAATAGTTTTTATCATTATTTAAAACATAATATTCAAGTGTAGAAATTTCTTTATAATAATAACTTCCGTATTCTAACTCTACTTCTATAATACCATTTTCATCAGTAGTATATTCACCAAGTAGATTATCATTTAAATCATAGATACCAATAACTACTCCAGCTAATGGATTATTATTAGAATCAACTTTATTAATTATCAATTTAGATTTGATTTTAGTATTAGTCATTTCAGATTTTACTATTTCTCCATTTTTCTTTATTTCAAACTCAATCTTTTCAGTGTTTAAAATATATCCCTCTGGAGCTTCTTTTTCTAAAATAAAATATTTATGACCAGCAGGTAAATTATCAATAATTACTTTACCATCCTTATCTGTTACATATTCACCAATAAGTTTTTCTTCATCATCATTTAAATAAATCTCAATTCTAGTATTTGGAATAGTATCGGATGTTGTAAAATCTTTTTTAGTAAATTCTAATTTTCCTTTGGATAATTTATTTGTGAAATTAAATATCTTAGATATTACTGCTGTGTATTGATCCTTATATTTTAGTTCTACCTCATATTCCTTAGAATCAATAACATGATTGCCATTTGTTTCTAATTCTTTCAAAAAGTATTTACCTAATTTTAAGTTTTCAATTTTAGCATATCCATTAGAATCTGTTGTTACCTCTGCAATTAATTGTTTATTCTCATCATAAAGTCCATATTTTACTTTTTCAAGTGGTATTTCTTCATAAGAATATTTATTATCATCTATAACAAATTTTTCACCCTTTTTATTAATTTCAATCTTTCCTTTAACTGCTTGGTTTTCAAATTTTGTTTCAAATAATACACCATATTTATTGTCAGTTATCAAATTAGAATTTTCTCCTATTTCAAATTCTTGTGATTCTTTATTCCATAAATAACCATCAATAACTTGATCTACCTCTTCTAATTTATATTTTCCAGATATTAAAGGATATGGTGTAATTAATACTCCATTATCATCAGTTTTAAATTCACATAAAGTTTCTGCTTTTGGATATGTAACTGTTTGACAAACATAATCATCACTTGCAAGTGATTTTATTTTAAATGTTATGCCACTTCTTGGAATAACCTCTCCTGAATCTTTATCAACTTTAATAACTTTTAATTTAGCAGTTATTTCAGCATTTGAAATTAATTTGTATGTGTTTGAATCAGTATCATCTCCTACAACAAACTCAAAATCATCTACTTTTTCATAATTAGGTGTACTAGTTATTTGTTTAAATGTATAACTACCATAAGGAAGTTTTATTTCTGCATATCCTTTTTTATCAGTAGTAATTTTATCAATATAACAAACATTATTACCCATTTGTTTTTGAGTACTCTTTCTTTTTAAAAGTCTAGGAGTACAATTATTTAAAAATATTTCAAAAGTTACATTTGGCTCTGGAGTTAAAATACCTGTTTTAGAATTAGCAAATACTTTAAATATTGTTAAATCAGTTTCTTTTACTTTTTCATAAACATCTAAACTTTCAAGTAAAACATTTTCATTAAGTACAAATGAATATTTATTTTTGTCTAAAGTATAACCTTTGCTTGGTGTTATTTCCTTGATATAAAATTCTCCCAAACTTGGTAAATAATCACTAATTGCATAGCCATTAGCATCAGTCTTTAATTCACCTATTTTCTCATTGCTAGTATTATAAATTCCATAGATGGCATTTTCTAAACTGGCATTACCTTGAGGATAATTGTCTTTTGTATCGCTATCCTTTTTGTTAATTTCAACTCTTCCTCCTATTACTTTCAAATTAAATAGTGCAGGAAGTGGGTCATAATAACCAACCCTCATAACATTTTGAGAACCTTCTTTAAAATAAACAATTGGTGGTGCAGAATGTTTAGTTGCTTTTTTTACTAAATTAACTTTTGCATCACCAATACCAGTTGCAGTCAAAATTAAATTATTACCTTCAATTTTAGCACTAACATTTTCAGTTGATGCAATACTAAAATATTTTAAAACATTATTTGAATCCGTTAATGTTTTGCTTTGACCTAGTGGAATTGTTAAATTTTCAGTATTAAAATTTGGTCTTGTATAATGACTATTTACTAATGAATCCATTTCTGTTATTTCACTTGCAAACTTATTAGGTTTATCTGTTCCATTTAATGTATCAGTAAAAACAAATTTATTTTGTGGTTCAATTGTTCTCCATATCATTAATTGTGTTATAGCATACCATTTATTATTTGAATGGTCATATCCATTCTCATTATATTGATAACCATAATAAGCAAGTAAAGCAATTCTATTCCATTGTTCTTCGGTTATATTTAAAACACTAGCATAATCACTTCTAGCAATATTATAATAAGGCAAATTATTATCAATATCTACGAATGGTTGCAAACAATATACGAAAGCATTGTCTTCACTTCTTCTCATAAATCTAGATTGCATATACTTAATATATCCATCATTTCTATATTTTCTAACAAATATATTTGAAATATGTTCTGATGGCCATATTGCTTGACCAGTATAGGTTTCAGCATTTACTTTTTCAATACCTAAAAAAGTTAAAAATAAAAATACACCAATCATAGTGTATTTAAAAATTTTTCTTTTCAAATTATATCCCTCCTTCATAAAAAAAGACATCACTTAAGATGTCAAAATGTTTTTAACATTTCACCTAAATAAGTACCAGCATAACTATTTACACTAGTACATGAATATCCGATTCCTTGTTTAAAATATTCATCACCTTTAGATAAACATGCCTCTTTAGTTTTTTGTTCTGTTTTATATTCGTCAATAGAATAATCTATTCTTTGCCAACTCCACATTGGCTTATGATAATAATCATACTCACTAATTCCAAGTTCCTCCCAAGCTGTTTTTTCAACCTTTGAATTTTGTTCTTCTGCCACTGTAGTATTCTGCATGGTATTATTGTTACCATTATTACCATTATCAGACTTTTTTTCTTCATTTTTTTCTTCAGGTTTTTTTTGATTATTTTTAGATTCATTTTTATTTTCTTCGGTTGACTTGGAAGATCTATCAATAGATTGCTCTTTTATTTTATCCTTATTTGTTTCAGAGTCTTCACTAAATACTTCATTATCTTTAATATCTACTTTTTCATTAACAATACCTTTATTATGTGAATCATCTGGCTTTTTATCTTTTGAATAAAATATAAAACAGGTAATACCAGAAGCAATAATTAAAACTGCTATTACTGATATAATGATTTTTTTCATACGATCTCACCTCATCCTGATGATAACATCATTTTTTTAAAAACACAAATCCTCTTTTTTTACAAAATAAAGGTCTTTTATTTACCTTATTAACTTGAACATAATTTCTAGTTTCTTCTTTAGTAAATAATTTTTCGTAATCTCCTTTTAGTACAACATCTTCAATACTTTTTAGTGCATCATCATTAGATGTTGACTGTACTGATATTTTTATTTCTTTTACTATTTTTAAACTTACTTCATAATTCTTTTCTTTCATAATCTTATCCTTTCTTTTTTTTTACATTGTTGATATTTTACCTACTACCCTCAACAGGGATTATTACTAAACGATTGATAGTTAATCAATTCCACGAGTCTATGCTCTTCTGTGGTTCTCACAGAACTGCTTCCATTATTTGAGATTGTGGCTAAGCAGGAGTATCATTATACCTATTATTTGTCATGGCAGAAGATAGAACTACTATCCTTTTATAGTCAGATTTTTACCGACAAGCGAATCTACTAATGTGCTAACCGTTTCAAGTTATAATAGGAATGTATTTAGTAAATGCAATTAAATTTTCAAAGAACAAGTGAGAAAAGATATTTTTTATCCCTCTCACTTGTTTGGCACTTTGAAAGCAAAAAGTTAAGTCTAAAATTTAATTTTTTTTGAAATATTTTTAATTGCTATATCAATTGAGTATTTTACAGCTACTTTGGAACACTTTTCTTCGTTAGCAATATCCTCATAAGTTTTATCATAAAAGTAATATTTTATTATTCTTCTTTTTTGAACTTCGTTTAATTCATTGATAGCAGATTTTATTTCTTCACTTAAAATTTTGCTAGATACTTCCTCTTCTACAGATATAGTTTCAATAACACTTCTATGATAAAGTGTTTCTTCACATACTTCGTTATACTCAATATATTTCCTTATCTTATGAATTTGAGATATATCCTCTAATTCAAAACTATCAAAAGCATCATATACTTCTTTTGAAATAATTAGTTCCTGTAAGTTATTTCTACTATCTTTAAACTTTAATATATAACAATTATTTTCTTTTACTTCTAGAGTATAAGGATTATATTTATCCTTATTTCTTGTTTCATGTTTATTCATTTTTTCTCTCCTTATCAACTTAATTTTTTTAAATTGATAAAGGGGGTCCACGAATAAACAAGTAAACTTTTATTAAACAAAAAAAGGTGTCAAAAATATCCCTATTTAGAATATCTTTGACACCTTCAACAATTATATAAGTCCACACAACTTTATGAATTTTACGGCATTTTATCCTCATAAGCATCACCATAGCAATGTTAAATACTGCTAATGTAATTAGTTGGTACTGCTTATGCTAATTACAAGTTATAAATAATAATGCCAAATTTAATGAGGATAAAAGTATACTTTTCCATGATGCATTACTGAGTATAACTTTCATTGCTTCCTTTTTTTTACATATTTTTTTCACTTCCTAAAAAATAAAACAGTAACAACAAAACAAGTCATTACTGCTTTAAAAATATTACTAACATCTGTTAGCTTACTACAAACTAATTATAACATTTATTTTTTCAAAAGAAAAGAACCACACTATGTGATTCTAAATATTTTTAATTGCATTTTCTAGTAAATTAATAAACCTTTTAATGTCATCTCTTTCCAGTGATACATTGAAATATTCTGTTGATCTATCAAAATGGAATTCTATTTCAACTAATTCATAGTTAGATCTATCCTTCCAGAAATCAAACTTAATAGCTGAATCTATAAAATCAATTTTTTCAAATGATTCTTTTTTATCTTTTCTAGAATGAAAACATTTTTTAAATCTTTCTAATAATTTATTAAATTCATTTTCTGTCACTATAAAATTATCTATTTTTGCAGAGAACGACGGATTTTGAACTCCAAATTTAATTGTGTATTTATCATCCTCTTTATTTAAAATATTAAATAATATTGTACTACCATTCTCTCCTACAAAATAATTATCCCATTGGTTAAAAGTAAATCTTGTATTCCAATTTAAATTATAATAGTCTGCTAAGCACCATTCCACCTGTAAAGCATAAAAATCATATTTATCTTCTTTTACATCACTCATAGATATAAAACAATTGAAGATATTATTTTTTCTTATATATACTATTTTAGTAAATATTTTTTCTATCTCAAAAATGTCCTTATCATTATCAAAATCAAATTTGGATAACTCTTTATTTAACATTTTAGTATATATATTATCTTCATATAACTTAGAAAATAACAATACATTATTATAAAAATTATAAAGATACATTCTAATAAATCCCACTGTATATTTTGCAATATTATTATATTGATTTTTACCACTATGAACATTATCTTTGCATAACAATATGTTTGCATATTTATTAGATAAACTTTCTTCAATAGTTAATAATTGTTCCGTACTATTAAAATAAAAATTATCTTTAATATAAGTAATGTATCTATCTACATTTTCAAGGAATCTTTCTTCTAAAGTAATTGTATCTCTTCCAAACACTAATTTACTAGCATCAATATTACCCTCCTTAATTTTTTCTACTAATGAGTGCATCTCTTTTATACTTAGCAATTTGCATAAATCACTACCATTTGAATACACATCACTTACTGCGTACTTCTTCATTCTTTTTGTTTGTTCCGTATCTGGAACAATCCACTCTTTTTCCATGTAATTCTCCTTCATTAAAACTAATTGATTTTGTACTGCTGTTTCTATTATAACACATTTTTAGTCTATTTCCCCAAGAAATATGAATATACCCCAATTAAATGGGAAAATTATATTAGGTGATTAAATGTGAAAGTAAAAAGGCTTAGGGAAACTAGAGAAAATTTAGATTTAAAACAGATTGATTTAACTGATTTATTTGGTGTTACATATTCAACTATTTCAGGATGGGAAACAGGAAAAGATACAATACCTTTAAAGCAATTAATTAAATATGCAAATAAATATAATTATAGTTTGGATTATCTATTAGGGCTAACAGATAAAAATATTGAATATAAAGACCTTAAAATAAATCTTAATACTTTAGCAACTAATTTGAGAAAAAAGAGAAAACAATATGGTAAAACTCAACAACAGATTGCCGATATTATTAATACAAGTCAATCAAGTTATGCTCATTATGAAAATGCTAGATATTTAATGCCATTAAACTTTTTATACAATCTTAGTAAAATATATAATGATTTATCAGTAGATGAAATGCTGGGAAGAAAAAAGAAGTAGACTATTTTTAATCAAAAATACTACTTCGTTTTTTTTATAATAACCTTATCACTCTTCATCAGCAACTATTTAATTTTAATTATTTAATGAAGTTAAAGCTCTCATTATTTTATCTATATCTGTGTTTTCTAATTCTTGTATAATATGCAAATAAGTTTTTTGTGTAGTAGACATACTAGCATGCCCTAATCTATGTGCAACACTTGCAATTGAAACACCAGCATATAATAATATTGAAGCATGAGTATGTCTTAACCCATGTATAGTTATAATTGGTATTTCTACATTTAAACAATGTCTTCTCAATATATCATTAATTGTAGAATTATATATTTTTGAATTTATAAAAATTGGCTCTTCACTAGGTAGTCCTTTTATTAGTTCAGAAAATTGTATTACTGTTTGCCAATCTAATTGTACTTTTCTCTCAGATGACTTATTTTTAGTTGGTTCAAACCCTCCATTCTCCTTATAATTCCAAGTTTTTTCTATATTTAAAGTTTGATGTGGAAAGTCAAAATCATCTGGGGTTACTGCTAAAGCTTCAGAAAATCTTAAACCAGTTTTAGCAATTAAATAAATTAACCAGTCATAATTAATTTCACTACCTAAATTCAAGTCAGAGATAAGTTTTTGTAATTCAAATTGATTTAAATACTTTTCTTTCTTTGCTCTGGGTGTCTTTCCCTTTATAATTGCCTTTCTAGTGGGATCTCTATTTATTAGTCCCTCATCTACTGCATCTAATATAGATGCTTTTAATTGATGGTGAAAATCCATGGTACTTTGTCTTTCATGATTTTCAGCATATTTATTTAATATTTCTTGATACGTAATCCTATTTATTTCATTTATTTTTAAAGTCGGAGCTATTTCCTTTAGCCATTTTAAAGTTAATCTATATTTTTGCATTGTAGAATTTCTTATAGCACCATCTTTATATACCTCAATCCATTTCTCATAATATTTGTAAAATATCTCATTACCATCGTAAGTGTTCATTATTATCATTTCTCCTTTTTAATTCTTTATGCTGATGAAGAGTGATAAGGTTATCTAGATTAGACATAAGATTAGAAATTTTTCTTTGTTCGTTATTACTTGTCAACATAATTGGTGTTTCTTTACCACTTTGAATTGTATACGTTCCTACCGTTCCAACTCCAGATTTTTCATTTATAAAATTTTGAATCTTACTTCCAACAAACGAATAATAAAGAAAATTATCATCAATTTTATTGTTATTTTTAAACCAAATTATATTACCATCTTTAAAATAAATAGGTTCATTATTCCTTATTAAATAAGGGATTCCAATAGTTCCAACACCTGTAACTAGTAAATCTCCAATTTGAACTTTACCTGAAATCAAACTATATTCTTCATACTTCTCTTTAGATATGTATAGTTTGTCTTCTACTTCTTCTTTCTTATAATCCGCAACAATATCTCTTGCCCTTAAAAATCTTATGCCTGATTCAGTCCAATCTGATTGATGAATACGTTTAACAGATGTAATATCCATCAAATCTCCTAACTTACGTTGTTCCCAAACGTCAGTAAATCCTTTAAATCTAATTTCAGGAATATTTGAAGAATTTTTAGGAAACATTTTTTCTAATAATGATTTTTTTACATTAATCAGATTGTCACACTTACGTTGATGAAGAGTGATAAGGTTATCTATATTAGTAAATAAGTCACCTATTTTATTTTGTTCTTGTTTATTTGTTGTAAATACATTCTCAGGTTGAACTACTGAAATGTAATGTCGAGCATGACCTAACATATTAAATCTATGATTACTCAACAACTCAAAATTGAACCTAATATTATCCTTCTTTTCATCTTTTAAAGTAAGTATTTTTATAGCTGAAGACTTTACCATATAAGGAAAATCAACAAATTTTGTATCCAATGTAAAATCATCAAAAATTATACTTTCATGAGAATTAACATATTTGTTTTTTTCAGTTGTATACCCCAAAATAAATGCTTTATTGGCTGTTAAAACTGGTGTTGGTCCAAATTCAAGATATTCAGTTGAATTAACAATATATTTATCTGGTCTTTCATAGTTAAATATATTTTCAAACTTACGTTGTTCCCAAGAATAGAAAATATATGTATACTTACGATGATGAAGAGTGATAAGGTTATCTAATTCATAAAACATTCTCCCAAGTTCAACCTGCTCATTGAAAGATGGTACAGTTAAGTCAATACTCATCATAATATTAGCATTTAATTTTGCTCTACCTCCACCGACTAAAAGAGATTCAATATTAGTCTTAGTAAAACAATATTTCAAATATTTATTATCACAGATTCCTTCTTTTCCTTGTACGACATGTACGTGATTATTAGCCCAAAATAAGCCATTCACGTATTTTACAGGATAATTTTTTAAATCATTCGCTCCATCTTCTGCAATTAGAACATATTCTCCATTATGAGTAAATCCTTTGACATAATCTTGAATTCCATTTGCTCCATAATACGGAGTTGTTCCTTTTTCTCTCTCATTAGCAGAAACTGGAACTCTTAAATTATCAAATCTGTTAGAAATTTCCTCCAACTTACGTTGTTCCCAAACGTTTTTGGTGAATTTTAAAAAAAGAATTTTTTTTCTCAATTTATACACAAGAATATCATTAAACTTACGTTGATGAAGAGTGATAAGGTTATCTAGATTAGTAAATAATTCACCTAGTTTGACTTGTTCTGTCTTGCTAGGTACTAAATAATCAGTGTTTTTTATACCATTCCAATTTACAAAAATTTGTGTATTTCCTTGACTTTGCTTTATAATTTTATTTCTTATTTGAGGGGCATTTAATAGTTGATATATAAATATTGGCTCAAAATACTCTTTATAGATTTCAATTCTTTCTGTTCGTTGATTATATACATAAGTACCTGATTTATCAATATATAAGACCCTTCCAATAATTCTACCATTTGCTGTTTTATCATTTAAAATCATTGTTAAATCAGACTTGTTCAATATTTTTTCTTTTGTCTTATCAGATAATATTGCCCTAATTCCTTGATCATTATATTTACTGTTTTCAGAATAACTACCTATACTAATTACTTTATATATACCATTTTCAGAAAACTCTGATTCTATTGATGTTCCACCTGTAGCTTTACCAAAATCTTCTAACTTACGTTGTTCCCAATAAAAAAGATAGAATCAATATTTAAATTGTTCTATCTATCGTTATTTAAAGATTTTAGATCAAATCCGCCTTGCAATATAAAATCTCTTAAAATTTTCTGTACTTCAACGTGTGCTTCCCAAATTTCTATTGTTCTTCCATATATTTCTTCCAATGATTTTCTTGCAATATCATAATTTACAGAGTTTAACAGATCATCAAATCTTCCATATTCATTTAAATTTTTAGCACTTACTGGTAAAGTCATCATATTTCTTAATTTATTTTCATCTAAATCAAAAGATTGTGCTAACTTTCTTATTTGATCATTTTCAGCTTTTGTTGCATATTGAGTTATATAGTCCATAAACGATTTATTTTCTTCTATAATTAAATCTCCACTCTCAATATCATGAATAACCATATTAGCATATTTCTGCTGTTCTTGTGATAAACTTGCGAATGATTTATGTAAACTATTAAGTGCCTTTTCTAATTCCTCGTCAGAGCATTCATTATATTTAAGAACTTTTAAAAACTTAGTAAATTTACTATTAATATAATCAGAATCAATTTTACCATCATCTATTTCTATTAAACTGCCATCAATATCATATGGTATTTCGTTTTCATAGCTATTTTCGTGAATTTTACTAATATCAATATATCTTTGTTTTAATGCATCAAGTGTGGATTGTGTAATAGGACTTTTCAGTGACAATATTTTTTCATAATTTTCTTCAGATACATCATTTTTTTCTTCATAGTTCAATTCAGAATCAAACAAATTCTCTATTTTAGATATGTTATTATTATTTTGTTCACTATTTGGAACATAACCTTGTATTCTCGCTGCACACAAATATTTATTAAATTCATTATATAGTTTGACAAATTTTCTTTTAGATTCATCATTATTTGGTAATGAAGTAAAATCATTTATTCCGTCGGATTCAAATAAATCAGCTAATTGTGAATATATAAAATTCATTTTACTTATATTTTCATCTAATTTAGGAACATATAATTGAAATGGTTTATCTCCAGAATAAAGTTTAATAGCTTTTTCTATGTTTTTTTCCATAGTATATGGTTTTCTATAATATTTAATAATTCCAAAAGGTTTAGTATTTTTATTATAAATTCTATTTGTTCTAGATATTGCTTGTATTACATTCTCATATTTTATAACTTTATCCATATATAATACATTTAACCATTTTGAATCAAATCCTGTAAGCATTTGATCAACCACTATTAATAGTCCGAGTTTATCTTTTTCTAAAATATTAGTATATGGTTTTTTATGTGCAAGTCTATTACTAATATCTTTTTTCAAAGTTCCTGCCGTAGATAATGAGAAATTATGATCATACATTTTGTTATAATCTTCAATAATTTCTACTAGTCCATCTTCTTTAAAGATAGCCCCATCGTTATTATCAATATTAGGGTCAACTAATACAGTGAACTTAAATAATTCTTGAGCATTTTTATTTTTTAATAGTCTATAATATTCTATAGCCTCTGGTATACTGCTAGTTGCCAAAATACCGCTAAATTCATTATTATGACTTATGACTTTCCAATTTTCAAGTATACTTTCAATAACTTTTTCTCTATGAATTGGATTATTATATTGGGATTTAGGAATATAATCTTCAATTCCTTTTTCATAATCACCACTATCAGTAAAGTCACCAACCATTGGAATTTCATTCATAAATTTATAAAATAATTCACTTTTGCTTGGATCTGATAATGCTTCATCTTCATTTTTTGATTTACATTTTTCTAATGCAACTGCTCTTCTTATATCTCTATCTTTAAAAGTTAAAACTTTCTTAATATCAAATGCCAATACATTTCCATCTCTTATACCATCAGCAATAACATATCTATGCAATTCATTACCAAAGATATCAGATGTAACACTCATTTTCTTTTTATTTTCATCAAAAACTGGGGTTCCAGTAAAGCCGAAGAAAACAGCTCTTGGAAATGTCTCTTTAATTGTGGACATCATTGTTCCAAATGTATCTCTATGACATTCATCTACTATAAATACAATTCTTTTTTTATTAATAAGCTCAATATCATGAGTATATATGCCAAGTACATTTTTAATTAAACTCATTTTTTGAATAGATGTAACAATTAATACATTTTGATCATCTTTCATTTGTGTTATTAAATCCTTTGTATTTTCTGTTCCTGATACATCGTCTTTATTATCTGCAAAGTTTTGATATTCATCTAAGCTTTGCGTACCCAACTCAATTCTATCCATTAGAAATATTACTTTATCTGCATCTTTGGAATTTGCAATTAATTGTGCAGATTTAAATGATGTCATTGTCTTTCCAGAACCAGTGGTATGCCAAACATATCCCCCTCTTGTATTCGGATTAGTCCAGTCTGTTTTAGCAACTACATCACTAATCTTATTAGCAGCATAATATTGATAACTTCTCATTACTTTTAAAACATTATCTGTATCATCAGCAACAGTATAAAAACCTATTAATTGATGTGCCATAGGGATAGATAGTAAAGTTCTTGTAATATCTTTCCAATTATTAATTATTTCATTATTAAAGTCTTCCCAATGAAAGAAAAACAAAGAATTAAACTTACCATCTGGACCTGGATTAGCAAAATATAATGTTTCACTAGGTGTCATTGCAACAAAAATTTGAACTAATTGATAAATACCACTACTAAAAACTCCTTCATGTGAGTATTTTTCAATTTGATTAGTTGCCTGTTTTACATCAACATTACTTTTTTTTAACTCAATATGGAACAATGGCATACCATTTATTAGTAGCAATATATCCCCTCTTCTATCATTTAAAATAGAAGCCTTTTTATTAAATATAGGTTGTTCTGCAATTTGATATCTAGATTGACCAGCTGCAATTTCTTGTCTATCATATATTTTTAAACTGATTTCTTTTCCTTTATGTAATATATCATTAGGATTATCTCTTACAATACTTATTGTTCTTCCGTTTATAAAGCTATTTAGCTTTACAGGATATTTTAATTCATTTATCTTATCAATAACTTGTTGCATTTCTGTATCTGTTAAAGGATAATCAGATAATCTATCTTGTTGTCTATTATTTTCAAATAGTATTTTAGCCCAGTTATTCAATAAGTCTTTTTCTGTTGGATTTTTTAAAATACCATCAGTCCAACCGTTTTCTTGAAGCGATCTAACGAAATCAGCTTCAAATTTCAATTCATCATTATACATAATAGATTATCTCCTTTCTATACAAACATTTTTTCAAGCATTGATTTCTTAATATTTTTTAATTTTTCCAACTTACGTTGATGAAGAGTGATAAGGTTATCTAGATTAGTAAATAAGTCTGCTATTTTTACTTGCTCTTTAATTTGGGGTATTTTTATTTCCATTTCTGACATTTGTTTTCCAGAAACTTCAACAAAAGTTGATCCAGCTCCAACAGTCTCTGCATATTTTTTCAGTTCATTTGATCTAGAAAATATAAAATATGAATTTAACTTATTTTTAATTGGAATTATTGATTGAAATCCTTGATTAGTACACGCTTTTTCCTTTAAAATAGCCATATTTCCAATACCTGCTCTTGAAGTAAATAAAACAGTACCTACAGGAAGAAGTCTTGCAGAACTTTTTTCTAAACCTAATTCTGTGATTTTTCTTTGACTGTTACTTACATATATCTGGCTTCCAATTTCTGCTGGCGAGTACCAATTTATATTACCATTCCAATAACTTTCAATTTCTGTACTTGGAGTTCCCCCACCAACAATATTGGAAATCTCTCCTAACTTACGTTGTTCCCAAACGTCAGTAAATCCTTTAAATCTTATTTTAGGCACATTATTATATTCACACATATTAATCACCATTAAATAAAGCTCTAAAGTCTTCTAAACCTTTCATATCATATTCAGAACCGGTCAATTCACTAATCATATTAGATAATTCTCTCTCTGTTTTTATAATTTCTTCATCTATATCTTTTAATGTTTGTCCATACTTAGAAGATAATTTTTCTATATTATTTGCAAAATTAATAATAATATCATCAATTAATTTATCAATTCCTTTAATAATTGGTTCAATCCACTTTTTATTTAATAGATTACATATATCTTCATATGTTAAATTTTCTATTTCTTTTTGGACCATTACTTCAATATTATTATTAGAGTCTTTAATATCCTTATTTAATCTCTTTTGTTCATCAAATAAATTACTAACTTCTATTATTTTCTTTTCAACTGTTCCTTCGCTAACTGAAGCTTTCAAATATTCTTTAGCTTTTCGTAATACTTCTTTAGGTACAAATGCATCATTTTCCTCTGTTAAAGTATCCTCAATTTCAGTTTTTTCGTCTTCATCTAATGAATCAAAAATTTCACTAATTCTTGATTCAATTTCACTTAATCTATTTTCTTTAGAAGTTACATCATCCTTTAAGTCCTTAAGTTTATAATCAATAACGAACTCTAATGGTATAATATGGCCTTTCACACCTACTTGTACTTCAGTTTCTTTATCGCCTTTTTTCTTAACTTCATAAATAGGATCAATTTTATTACATGCTTCTATACCTTCTGCTTTTATTAATTCTAAATCTCCTGAAATAATATTCCAATTATCATCTAATATTTGATATGCATTATATTTATCTACTAATTTTATATTTTCCAATCTATTAAATAGTGAGTTGCTAATTTTTGTTTCTTCATCTGATATGTCTACATTATTAATATTATTTATTAGCTCTTCTTTTAAATATTTATCAAATGAATTAAACTTATCTTTATAATCATTTTTATAATTAATTATATCTTGATGATTTATTATAAAATCATGTAAGTTATTAACTTTAAGTTCATAATAAGAAGCATTAATATTACCAAATAAATCACTCCTTAAAGATGGAAATACATCAAAATAATAATTGTATTTATTAACTTCTTCTTTTGGAATTCCACCATTCATCAATGAATATATATCATAAGTTTCATTTTCTTCAGATGAATCAACATATCTTGGAATATTTAAGTTATAATCATTTTCTCTAATTTCTTCTCTTGTTACTACTCTAGAAAACTTGTTAATATTTTCTCTATTAATAACCGTATCTACTATTTTTTTAATATCGCAAGATCTTAATTTGTTATTTTTTCCTTCCTTAATAAAACCTTTTGAAGCATCTATTATTAATGTATCTGTATTAGTTCTATCTTTTCTCAAAACCATAATTATTGTTGGAATACCTGTACCAAAGAATATATTTGCAGGAAGTCCAATAATTGTATCAATATTATTACGTTCTATTAAATTTTTTCTAATCTCTCCCTCTTCTCCACCTCTAAATAAAACTCCGTGTGGAAGAACAATTGTCATAATACCATCAGATTTTAAATGATATAAATCATGTAATAAAAACGCATAGTCGGCTTTTGATTTTGGAGCAACTCCATATTCCTTATATCTTGCATCTACTTCTCTATCTTTCGGATCCCAATTTTGAGAGTATGGTGGATTAGAAACAACAGCATCTACGAATAATGGATTATATTCTTGCTGTTCATCAAAATATGGCCAATCATCTTCTAAAGTATCACCATTTCTTGTTACTATATTATCAGGTAATATACCTCTCATTATTAAATTCATACGAGTTAAATTATAAGTATTTTGTTTTAATTCTTGTGCATAATACTTTATTCTGTTATCTTCCTTTATATATTTAGAAGCAGTTTTTCCGATGTTAATTAATAATGAACCAGAACCACTTGTTGGATCATATATTTCAATTTTATCTCTATCCTTTAAATGTTCGGCAATAATTTCTGACATTAATAAAGAAACCTCATGGGGTGTATAAAACTCTCCTGCTTTTTTTCCAGCGTTTGCAGCAAAATTAGATATTAAATATTCATAAATAAAACCTAAAACATCATAATCTTGTTTATTATCCATTGGTATATCATTAATTAAATATATTAAATCTTTTACTGCTTTTGTTTGACTTTGTGAAGAATCGCCTAATTTACTTAACCCTGTTTCAAGGGTATTAAAAATTCCATCATAAACCTTTTTATGAGTACTCTTTATTAATCTTGTAAATGCTGATAATGCATCTCTTACATTAGAAATATCAAAGTCACTCTTCATTTCAATCCAAGTTGAAAATAAATTATTATATTCAATAAAATACCCATTGGTATCTTGTAATGATTTTACAATACTTTCTTTTTCTTCTGTAATTTCATTTAATCTTTCTTTAGGATAATGCATTGCCTCTAAAGCTTTTAATTCTTTATTAGACAAAAACTTGTAAAATATAAATCCTAAAATATAATCCTTGTATTCATTTGCTTCTATTTTAGAACGCATCTTATTTGCTGATTCCCATATTTTAGATGCTAATTGTTGCTTATTCATAATTACCTCCTCTAATATCTTACACACACTTCTTGATAGACATTAATTTCACTTATTATTATATCATATAAAATGTAAATTTACATTAGAAACAAAAGAAAAAGTCCAGATATGACCTGAACTTATCATTTTAAATTTTTTTCATAACTTTGTTTTAATATATTTTTAACATATTCTATATCAGAATCTTGATTAACAATTATATATCTATCGTGAGTCCACTGATAACTTTCAGCAAGTTCTCCTACCATTTCGTTTGGATCATTATAATCGCCAGTCATAAGAACATATTTTAAACTATTCTTCTGAAACCATAATTCAATAAAGTTTTTTCCATAATAATATGATAAATAAACTGATGTAGTATTTTTCTTTATATCACTATTCAATGACATTATATAATTATCCAATTCATTATAAATATTCATAATTTCATCATTTGTGTTTTTTGATATTTTATTAAATTGATTTTCATCATATATTACTTCTCTTAATGATGAATTTTCAAGTTCTTTATTTTCAGGAATAGTAACATCTATTTCATTATCACCATCTTTTATCATAAAATCTAATCCAAGCATTTTAATTCTTTCTGCTTTATTAGGAATAATGAAATCATATCGTTTTTCCATAAAAGAAATCATTGTTAACCCACGATTTAGAATTTCTTCTGGTGTCCATTCAAAACATTTAGCAACCTGCATTTCAGAATGAGAACCATTTTCATATCCTCTAGTTCTATCTAATCCTTGTTTTTTATCATCAAAAGAATAATTTTGTAATTTGATATTTATACTTAAAGATAATGGCAATAAATTACCTAAAGAACCATTTAAATGTTTTCTTTGAGTATCTGTATAATTACCAAATCTCTCTACCCAATATTCATTGGTATCTGTTTGAGGATAAATATGTTCAATTGAAACTTTATCTTTTTCATCCTTTTTAAATAAATTTTCTGGATATATTTTTTGATTAGCCTGATTATTCATTAGATATAATTCATATTCATATAAGAAATAAGTTTTTGCTGGCCATGAATAATATCCCTTATAGTTTTTAAATAATCTATTAATATTATTTAAAATAGCATTCATATTAGCAACTTTGTTATCGCTTAAATAATCTATTTTATCTAATTCTTCATTTACTTCATCTAAAGTAACTTCATTAATATAAAATTTATGTGCTAAATTCCAAAAGAAACTGTTTTTATAAGTAGATTGATAATTAACTAATCTAAAGTGTAAGAATATAAATCTTTCTATCTTTTTTAAAGTATCTACTTTATCAGATTCTGTGATATCTTTTTTTGACAATAAAACCGTTATTAAAGGTTTAAAATATACAAATTGTAATCTATTTAACTTTTGAAGCATTGCTCTTACTTCTCCACTTGATTCATACTCATCAGGGTTTTGTACAATATACCAATATGGAATTAATGACTTCATACTATTAATATATTTGCTAATACTTCCTAAAGTCAATTTTTCTTTTTTATTTTCTGTTACATTTTCTTCTTTCGTTTCTATTTCGGATACATCTAAATTATCTATGTTTATCTCATCATTATTTTCTTCTTGTGTTTTAATAATATATTTATCTGAAATATTATTTTGATTAAAATAATCATTTAATAAAAATGATGAATATGTAACTTTATTAGATCTTGTATAACCAAAATATATAATCCAATGGTCTTGTAAAAAATCTTCATCATTTAATGCTTTCAATTTATTTTTTCCTAAATATCCATATACATCTTTCCAAGTATTATTGATATTTTTTCTAATAGCTTTTTTATTATCTTCTTCATCTGAAAATATAGTTGATAAATATATTAATCTATTTTTTAATAACTCTAAATTGGATAGTCTTTTTCCTCTATTATTCATTGTTTCAAATGCAACAAAAACATTAAAGTCATTATCTATATAATACATATTAAATTTTAGCTTTTGAGTTATCTTCTTAAATATATCTTCAATTGAATGAATTCCATTTTTTTCATATTCTTCTTGAAGTCTTTCTGAGAAAAACTTTTTAGCATTTTCTAAATTTAATGTATAAAATGTTTCATTTAAAAGTCCAGAATTAGGTTCACCTAATATTTTATGTTTAAAGAATTCATAACTTGGATTATCAACCTCATATCCGAACTTAAATGTTTTAATTATATCTGCAGAATCAGGTTTTGAAATCACAAGAAAATCCTCTTCTATTTTATTAAGTGGAATACTATTAATAAAAATTTGATTCATTTCCTTATCAGGATTAATTTTTTTATAAAATAAAACAATTTCATTTATCAATATAATAAAAGTAGTAAGTCTTTGTTGTCCATCAACAACATGATAGGCATTATAATTCCAATTATCTAAAAGCCATCTTTCATCATTCCACTTTTCATCACTCGTATATTCTCTATCTAATTTCTTTAAAGAAATCATACCTGTATAATGATCTCTGTTTGGAAGTAAATTTAAAATATCACTCCAAAATTCTTCTAATTGTAATTCTCCCCAAGAATACCCTCTTTGATAATCTGGTATTCTAAATATTGATCTATTAAATAAATCAGTCAATGATAATAAGTCATTCATTTATATCTCACCTCTATTTTTATCTTCCAATAATATCCCAAGCAGTAATAATTCCTATAACTTTTTCTGTTTCTTTTCCATTTTGAGTAATCATTACACAAGATAATTTATTTTTATTTTTAAATTCACCAATAAATTCATTTACAACATCATCATATAATTTATCTTTTGCAACAAACTTAACTATTTCTTTAGAAAATTTAATATCTATACATTTTTTAATATCATTAAATTTTGTATTCTCATCAACTTCTATAATCTTATCTTCAAGAATATATTGAAATAATGAATTTTCACTAAATATACCTACCAAATGCTTATTAGTTTCATCATAAATTGGTATATGGGTATAACTTTTTTCATTCATATCTTTCATTGTATTCATAACATTGTCATTCAATGTTTTTGAATAAATATTTAATGTTGCTTTATTAGAAACTTTATAGGGATGTTTTACTTCTTCAACAATTTTCTCTAATTTTGTAATTGTCTCATCAGTTATTAAATAATAATTATCATTTATATTATGAGAATTTATATTTCTTAATCTTCTACAGAAATCAATGAAGTTGTCATCTCTTATGTATGGATTAATTCTTTTAGATTTCAGTTCTTTAATACATTCATCTAAATTTAATCTATCATTGCCTACTTTTTTCCTTGTAGCAACTTCAAATTCAAGAAATAATTTTCTAAACTTTTCTATATTATTCACTATATCACCACCATTATTTCAAATTCAACGAATTTATTATATTTTTAAATTCTTCAACATTTTTCACTTTATCATTTTCTTGCATTAAATAACATTGAGTTGCACTTTCAATTACCATTAATTTTTTCTTTTTCAAACAAACTCCAAAAGGATAATCATTGTTTACCATGTATTCTCTTGTAAAATTAATATTATCTTTGAACCCTAAATCATGCATATAATTGTAAAACAATCCTCTTTCAATTACACCATGAGCTGTTATTAAATAATCAATAGAATCCATATATTTACACTTCCTTTTCTTTTTACATTTCATTAATTAACACATCAAATTGTTCTCTATCCAAGTCAAAGTTATATAGCGTATATTGTAAACATAATAATTTCTGAGTTAAACATAATTCTGACAAATCTAATCCTTTAACAAAGTTATTATATTTAGAAATAATATCACTCTCTAGTAAATTATTATCTCCCAAGTATTTTTTTATTTCATCAATGCTTTTATTATTTAAATCTTTTTTTATATCTAGATTTTTAACCTGTAAATAATACTTAAGATAAATATCTTTTTGGATCGGCAACATATTGTTTAAATATATTTCCACATCATTCATTTTACAAAATCCCATTAAAAGATTAATTAAGGGCTTAACTACATCTTCATGTTTATATCCATGAACTCCAGTTCCAAGACTTGGAATTAAAACCTTTTTATATCCCTTTTCTTTTATGCTTAAAAGTAGGTTGTTATAGCAATCCATAAGTGAGTTAATAGGGTCTGTTTCCTCATAATACTTAGGTGCTAAAACATGTATTATATCCATAGGTAAATTAAATCCAGGTGTAATTCTAACATCACCATTAACCATATATTCTTTATAAGCATTTTGACAATATTCTATTAATTCATTTCCAGAAGCTCTACAAATTGCTTCACAAATACCACTACCGTATTGCATATATTTATTTTGAGCATTTACAATAGCGTCCATATTATTAGAATTTAATATAAAATCACCACATGTTAGATATAACTTTCCCATAACTCACCTCAGGATCTTTCCATATATAATTATATCATAAAAAGTGTAAATTTACATTAGAAGCCAAAGAAAAAGCCATACTACTTTTTATAGTATAGCTCATTTAATTTATTTTTGACATCAATTGGATTTATTTTAGTTAATTCAAAACTCTTTTTGATTAAAGGCATAATAGTTTCTATGTCAGATTCTTCTTTAATTTTAAAACTTCTACATAAAGGTTCATAAGTACTACGACCTACAACAGATAAAATATTATTTTCATCATCAACAGCTAGAATTCTTATATATAAGCAATTAGACCTTTTTTCAATTATCAAGAAGTTTCTTGATGCAGTAAACACAATACCTTTAATCATCTTTTTCTTCTTTATACTTCTATCAATAGTTTTAACATTATCAGTTAAAATTTTTGTTAAATTATTAAGATGATTTATCATAAATGGATTTGTTATCTGCTCATATTCTTTATCAATAAGATACTTGGCATAATTTAAGGAATTCTCATCCCCAACCCTCATTTTGTATTTTAAAGAACACTTTTCATATCCCTTTCTAATACTTAACTTATTTTCCTTATCAAATATCTTAACATCTTTTAGAAAACATAAAATCATTTCTGTTTCATTTAATGTTACTTCCAAAATTCTACATCTATACTTAAAAGAAATACCTTTAACTAAATAATTCCTAATTATCTTTCTATCTTTTTTAAGAACATAATCTTCTAAATCATCATATAACTCTATTACCTTGGCATCTTTGTTGGTAGTTAATTTTTTATAGTTACTAGTGTTAATATCATAAGAACGATTGTTTATTTTTCTACTATTCTTTACATGATTTGAAGTATAGCTCAAACATCCTTTTGGCTGTTCCAAATCAAGTTCTGGGTGGTATATATTACCATCATAGGCAAAATCATTGGTAGTATAGACTTCCATAATATCTAATGATTTAATACCATTTAAGGGGTAATTAAAGAACTTAAAAATGTTCTTGTAGTAACACCAAGATTACAAGAGTTTTCTACTACTTCTAAAAACGTTTCTTCACCGTGGCCTCCTGCTT
>ERZ779737.498-NODE-498-length-36614-cov-6.422030_pt1 | contig 36614 bp, 47 predicted proteins | sample MGYA00511889_ERZ779737 | MGnify/ENA primary metagenome ERZ779737 (study PRJEB29588, sample SAMEA2163575) | human gut metagenome | biome: human gut; feature: human-associated habitat; material: faeces | place: Denmark | collected 2008/2010 ... | reverse complement strand
GGCTGCTGCCATGAGCTGCACAGACGCGACGTATAACCAGATGATGATCGGGCCCGCCCAAATGACCGAAGCCCAGTGCTGCGTGGCGGCATGGTGCAGGCTTTTCAGGTGCGGAAGCAGGCCCGTCGACGGTAGCGACGTTGCGTTCGCCATGTCGGCGTTCTCGATCCCCAAAATCGATTCTGCGCTATACGCGATCGACTCGTATTCCGAGGTGTGCGACTGCGATGAGCCTGCTTACCAGGTGCTCCGTGCCTGCGTGGGGCTTGCACCTGCAAGGGCCACTGCCCAGGAGGCGGCTGCTGGAAGGATGCTCCGGAAGTGCGCCGAGCTGCTCAAGACCGACGTTGTGACCAAGGGGTAATCATGGCAAAAGACCTGGTGAAGACCGTTGTAACGCTTTCATACCACCTGCCAAGGGCTGTCGAGGAGAAGCTGATCAGGGATGCCGAGGCGCGTTCGGTGCGGTGGAGGCAGAGGCACGGCGAGGGTTTGTTCTCGCCTGATGCGAATTCTGAGAGTTGCGGAAATGCCCGTCTGAGGGCTTAGAACATAGCTAAAACGAACGTTTAGGGGTGACCTGGTGTAAGTGCCTAGGTTGCCCCTTTTTTGTTGAAATACGCGATTTGTGGGCTTGTGATCGTTGACCAAAAGCTGTGGGCTCAGCTATTGAGGCTTGTGTGGCTGTAGTTATGTAGGAATTATGCGGTAGTCGATAGGTGTCTCGGAAGCGGCGTGAAGATTCTATGGTCGTGAGACACTGGATTTTATCGTTTGCCAGGTGTTTTGAGAAAAGTGTCTCACAATGTCTCAGATTAAAAAATGACTCGTGAGACACTTTTTTGGTACTTTTAACAGGCGTTTTGCTGAAAATGTCTCGCGACTGTCATCGCTCTTACTTTTTTATATGAGAAATAAGTAAAAATATATATAAAATAATAGGTATATAAGGGACAAAAAACGTCACGAGACGCGTAGCGGTTTATTACCGTTTGACAGGTTCACGAGCTGCGGATTCACTGAATCTGCACTGTCTCGCGACCGATTTTTTGTACTGAGACGTTCTGAGACACTTTTTTAAAACAGCTGGTAGAGTGCCATTTTTGCGTCTCGAATTCACTGTTTCATCACATAACTTAAAGGACATTCTGAGACAAAAGCGAGACACTTAATCTACCAGGTGTTTTACAAAAATTGTGTTTTTAATTTAGAATTTTCGTCTTCACAATTCGGCATCATCCCAGGCAGATATACAAGTTGGGTCAATTTATCGGAACCTATTGACAAATTGAAAAGTGCCAAAAGTTTTAATTTTAAGTTGAGTGTTTTATAATATTCCTCGAGAGAAATGGAGGCACATCATGGCTAAGACAAAGGCGATCAGATGGCAAAAAGGCTATTGGGTAGGTGGGCCAGGCATTGACGTGGTACGTGATTATGCACGACACGGCTACAGCAAGAAGAAAATCGCTGCTGAGATCGGGATAACTTTGGCGCAGTTTGAACGATGGTGTGCCGAGTCCCCTGAGCTAGAGCAGGCGGCTAACACACATCCACGCTTGATAGATGCCCTGGTAGAGGACGCATTGTATAAGCGTGCTGTTGGATACAAGACCACTGAGGACACTTACCGTCGCGAAGACGGTGACATGGTGCTTGTGTCGCGCATGGTAAAAGACGTGCCCGGAGACGTTGGCGCTCAGAAATTTTGGCTGTCTAACCGCCGCTATGAGGACTGGCGCATCAATCAGCCCGAGCTACCTGGGGAAAACGAGTACCTTCAGGACGTTAAAAACGTGCTTGTTACCATCGAGACTGTGGCAAACACACCGACTGAGCAGGCCGAATAATGGAAATAAGACTTACTCAGAAGCAGGGAGAGTATGTGCGCGAAGCGCATCACAGGTGGAACTTCGCCGTCGGTGCAGTGCGTTCTGGAAAATCATATTTAGCAACACTTTATACAATTCCGAAGCGTCTTACAGATATGGCAGGGCTCAAAGGCCTCAATGTGATCTTGGGTGCAACCCGTGATAACGTAGAGCGAAATGTCCTCGCACCAATGCGCCAAATTTGGGGCGAAGAGTTTATTTCGGACATCAATACAAAAAATATCGCAATGATTTTTGGTCAACCCGTCTATGTCTTCGGTGCCGAGAAGGTCTCGCAGGTAGCCAAAATCCGTGGTTCAGAGATAAAGTTTTGCTACTGCGACGAGGTGTGCGACTTTAACGCCGATGTCTTCGAGATGCTCAAGTCACGTCTGTCCTTGCCTTACAGCGAGTGCCATCTTGCATGCAATCCTGCTGGCCCCAACCACTTTGTCAAAAAGTTTATTGACCAAGCAATGGCAAGCAACGGCAAGGTTGATATCTTTTACCAGCACTACACGATCTACGACAACCCATTTTTGCCAGCTGCTTATGTCTCAGGCCTTGAAGCAGAGTATGTAGGCACTGTGTACTACGATCGCTACATTTTGGGCGAGTGGGCAAAGGCCGAGGGCATGATTTACCCCGAGTGGAAAAAGGCGCTAGAGCCAAAGTGGGAAGGCGATACGAGGGCATATTGCATATCCTGCGACTATGGAACATTGAATGCTTTCCACGCGCTCAAATGGAAATTGGACGGTCAAGGAGTCTGGCACTGCACAGAGGAATATCGATATTCAGGTCGTGAGGAGGGACACCAAAAGACCGATGAGGATTATGTAAGCGACCTCGCGCAATTTTGTCGAGATGCTAATGAGTCTATCCCCGTTGAGATCATTGTAGACCCATCTGCTGCAAGCTTTATCACGGCGCTTCGCAGGCGTGGCGGTTTTAGGGTGCGCACGGCAAATAACGCTGTCGTGGATGGCATACGAGACACAGCGGCCGCAATGGAAATTGGTACAATTAAGATTGCCGACAATTTGGAAGGCTTGAAAGAGGAATTTATCGGCTACGTGTGGGACGATCGAGAGGACTGCGACAAGCCAATCAAGGTCAATGACCACGGTATGGACGCTCTAAGGTACTTCGTGCGTACAAAGCACGTGAATAAACCGAAGAGTGAATATACATCCCCGTTTATACAAAACGATGCAACCAGAAGGAGGTTCGTCCTATGAGTTGGGATTCAATCAAAAGTGACTCGGCAAGATTGCTGACGTATCAGGACTTTGTGGACGCAGGCGAGGAAAACCGCGAGGCTTTCGCGCTCGAAGCAATCCGCCGCCATATGGCAAGTGAGCCGTATCGTATCGCTGTTGATGCAGACCTATACGACATGCAGCGAAACCCTACAATCAATAAATATGTGCAGCAAATTTTTGATATCACGGGCTCGAAGCTTGTTGATTTTACGGCTAGCAATAACAAAATCGCGTGTAACTTTTTCCATCGCCTGAATACTCAGCGCGTCATGTACTCGCTGGGAAACGGTGTTAGCTTTATCGACACGAGCGAAGCTGGTCATAAGGACACCACCAAGGAGCGACTGGGCAAGCATTTTGACCACGATATGCAGATGCTCGCATACAAGGCGCTTACGCATGGTGTGTCCTTCGCTTTTTGGAATATCGACCGTATGTGCGTCTTTCCGCTGACCGAGTTCGCGCCTCTGTGGGATGAGCAGACGGGTACGCTCCGCGCTGGCATACGCTTTTGGCGGCTCGATCCCACGCGCCCTATGCAGGTCGTGCTTTATGAGGAAGACGGTTGGTCGCGCTTTCAGACGGTTCAGTCGGCGAACGGCGCATCGGCTGAGCGCCTGGTAATGACCAGCGAAAAGCGACCGTATATCACGCACTTTTCATATACTCGCGCCGATATGGATCCGCAGGTGATCGCTGCAGAGAATTATTCCTCGCTGCCCGTTGTGCCCATGTGGGGAAGCAAGATGCATCAGTCTACGCTCGTGGGAATGCGTGAGAAGATCGACTCTTACGACCTTATCCGCTCAGGCTTTGCAAACGACCTGCAAGACTGCGCTCAAATCTATTGGATGATCGCAAACGCGGGCGGCATGACTGACCAGGACATGCAGCGCTTTTTGGATCGTCTTAAGATCAATCATGTGGCACTCGTAGATTCTGAAGACGGCGGATCAGCGCAGGGCTTTACACAGGAAATCCCATATGAGGCGCGAAAAGAGTATCTCAATATGATTCGCTCAGGTATCTACGAGGATTTCGGCGCTTTGGATGTGCATACTGTGGCCGCAGGTGCGACTAATGACCACATCGATGCTGCCTATCAGCCGATGGACGAGGAAGCTGCCGACTTTGAGTATCAGGTGTCGGAATTTATTCAGCAGCTTCTCGCGCTTATGGGTATCGATGATCAGCCCGTTTTCAAGCGAACGCGCATCAGCAATCAATTGGAGCAGGTGCAAATGATTGTGGCTGAGGCCGACTACCTTGACCGCGAGACGATCTTGCGCAAGCTGCCTAATGTGTCGGCTGACGAGGTGCTGAGCATCCTTGACCGATTGGATGCGCAAGAGCAGGACATGACGGAGATTACGCCGCGTGCTATCGTGACCGACGATGAGACAAATAACGATGAGGAGATCGAAAATGAGTAATCCAAGCATTACCGCAGATAAAACGCATTGGTATCAATGGGACACTGCCCTGACCGTGACCGTATCCGGTGGCGAAATGACCGAATGCCACTTTGCAAATCGAAAGCAAGGCACGGCATATGTACAGGCAGTTATCAATGGCGTTGCGCGAGTGCCTGACGAGCTGCTGCAGGTGGCATCAACGATCAAGGCATATGGCTACGTTTCCGATGGTGCAGGCGGACAGACTTATGTAGAGCAGACTTTCGAGGTAATCGCGCGAAACATTCCAAGCGATTACACCTACACCAAGACAGCCCAGAAGACTATCCGTGATGCAGAGGTCGCACGTGATCAGGCAGTGCAGGCAGCAAAGGAAGCCAAGGCATCTGAGCTGGCAGCTGACGATGGCGCCGTAGAGGCGAGCACGTCAGCACAAAGTGCGGGTGAGTCAGCATCTGCAGCAGCTACATCAGCAAGCAATGCCGAAAAGAGTGCAGGAGAGGCAGCTAAGAGCGCAAGTGATGCCAAGGCAGCTGCAAGCAAGACTGTGGAGGACGCGAGCGAGCTGCTTAAGACCTACACCGATAATGCCAAGACGAGTGCCGATAATGCTGCGACTAGTGCGAGCAATGCGGCTGATGCAGCAAGTGCAGCATCTACAAGCGCAAACGCCGCAGAGCAGAGCGCCACTGATGCGAGTAATGCCAAGGTGGCTGCTCAGACGGCTAAGGCTGAGGCTGAGAGCGCTAAGGCTGAGGCTGCTACAAGTGCAAGCAATGCTGCCGCGAGCGCAACGGCTGCGGTACAAAGTGCGAGTGATGCAGCCGCTAGCGTGGACGAGATGCTGACCGAAGCTAAGAAGTACACAGACGCAAACACTAGTAACGCACTCGTAAGCACGGTGAGCGGTAAGCTGCTGCATGTTGAGGATGCCTGGCCTGGCAAGCCCCTTGGCTTGACTATTGACGGCGCTTACAAGCAGGACGGCACGCCATCGCCTGAGAGTCCCGCGCAGATTACGGTGATTGAGAATCCTATATTGCATGTGACTGGCAATGACACTTCAGCAGAAGGCGCAATCCTCCCGATTACTCTCCCTGCTGAGCATCCTTATTTGGCAGCACTGCCTGACGGCACGCACGACGAGATTGTCGTGAATGACGGGCGAGTGAGCATCAATTGTGCTTTGTGCAGAGAAGTCATTTCAGGAATAAATTTTGTTGGCGAGGTACCGGAGTATCAGTATGTACGGATTATAGCTAAAAACGGCAAACCAATTGATGGAGACAGACATTTTATATGCGACAGATTTAAGATAGGAAACCGGGTTGTCGGAAACGTCTATATAGCAGGTGGTGCTAATTCAAAGTTCTTTTTCTGTTTCCCGTTAGGAACTTTCCAGGATTCCAGCGAGGCGGAAGCGTGGTTTGCTGCGAACCCGACAACGGTAGTCTACAAGGATGCAAACGGTGCCAAAACTATCGACCTTGGCAAAGCAGACGACATTCCGTCTCTTCCTGAGACTATCAGCAACGTGTGGACAGATGCAGAGCTTACAAATAATATGAGCATGACATACAAGCGCGACATTAACGTTGCATTTGACAATCTAGTCCAGTCTGTCGTAGCTGCGGCAGCAGGTGAGTAAAGAGGAAGGATTCAGCTATGTTTGATTTTCGAGCTTTTCTGAGCAAGGGCCTTGTGGACGGTGTGAGGGGCGGGCAGACGCGCTACGCGCTGACAATGCGCGCGGCGTCGCTTGTCGAGAAAGGTCTGCTAGACACAGCAGACATTGAGCCGCTGGCGAAGGCGCTTGACGAGCGCGATGCTGCTGAGGATACGCAAGAGATTACAGATTCGACGATTGAGTAATGGATAAGGCCATCGAGTTTCGGTGGCCTTATTTTCATAACTGACCGAGTTTGAACCGCTGAAATCATTGAAATGAGTTAATCGTGCAGCAGTGTATAATCTAATACACAATGCGCCAGGTCGGTCACCTGACGCATTTGTTTATGGAGGGCTGAATGAAAAAAGAGACTTTTCCAGGATACCAGCTTATAACGTTTGATGATGGTACCTACGGCTATGTAATGGCTGATGGCAAAAGCAAGAATGGCTACAAGTCTAAGCAAGGTGCAAAGAATGCAGCCAAAAAGCTTGCGACAGCCTTGCAGGTCACACCACACACTCTCACAGACATTGAGCAAGCACTGGCAGACGAGCTGTCAGCGCTTTATGACGATGCTGCAAAATACCTGGTAGACAAGGCAAAAAAGTTTGTCTCGAAGTGTCAGACGGGCAAGCAGTATGACACTGATGCGCTTAATGCTCTTATTAAGCAGCTGACGGCGCAGATTGCAAAGACCAATGCCGACGCTGTGGCAGCTATCAATGGATATGCGCCGCTTGTGGCGGCTGAGCAGGCTAATTTTGCAGAGTATGCGATTGAGGACGGCACAAACTTAAATCCTAGCTTTACACTTCTCAATCAAGACACAGTACTGCGCTTGATTAAAGACTCTCCCGCTGTGCTGCCTAAGGCTAAGGCAAAAATTGCGAAAAACAAGCAGTGGAACACGCCTAAGCTACGAAGCGCACTAACGCATGCCATCGTGCAAGGTGACTCGATACCCAAACTCAACAAAAAAGTCGAGGAAATTTGCGGCTCAAATAAGGCCATCGCAACGCGAAACGCACGAACTATGATGACCGGAGCCCGTAATGCTGGCACACTTGCGGTATATGTGCGAGCTGAGCAAAACGGGATGCATATCCAAAAGCAATGGATGGCCGCACTTGATGAGCGTACACGAGTCAGTCACCGACATTTGGACGGCGAGATCAGGCCTGTCAATGAAAAATTTTCCAATGGCTTGATGCATCCTGGAGACACGACGGGCATACCTTCCGAAGTGTGGAATTGCCGCTGCACTATGGTGCCGATTGTAAATGACCAGCTCTATGAGGGTGAGCGTGCAAACAAGCTAAAGGATATGAGCTACGAAGAGTGGCGCAACGCTCAGCCTAAGCCTAAGAGCAAAACCAAGAAGAAAAATGCTGAGAAGAAAAAGGCTGAGAAGCAAACCGAATTGCAACCAACAAAAACCATCCCCGGCAACAAAGCAAAGCTTATTGCTGCATTTGACGAGGCAAGAGACGTTGCGATTTCAGATAGGTCTAAATTGCCTGAGTATCGACGTGCAGCCAGGGAATTGTCTGATGGGATAGATTTTGGCGAGACTTTTGCTGCTCAGGTTGAGAAAAAACACATTGTTGAGATGAAACGGCTGTTGGACAATGCCGAGAAAACGCACCCCGAGATAGCTGCCATGTATCGCTCATGGCAATCTCAATTCTCATTTTTGGATGAAAAAAACGGCGCGTTCTATGACCCTCGCGACCGAAGCGCACACGTGAACCTTTCGAATTTCGAAGGTAACGTTAAGTTTGATATCGCATACAGAACTATTTTCCACGAATTGGGGCACTTGATTGACAATCAGATTGTTTCGCCGAACAAACGATGGGGGTGTGCATCCGATGATATGAAAAGGACTATCAGGGTTGATTGGGAGAACTACAGAGACAAGATAGTCCGTGAGCACCATGGGTCTGATGCAGTTAACTCATGGAGTGATGAGGATAAAAACAAAACAGCCGTATATTACATGCAGAAAGAGGCTGCAACGCCACCGGGAGGTGATGTGAAGAAGTCAAATTGGACAGGTGTACCTTATGACGTTGGAAAATGGTTAGACGTGTCAGATATCGTTGAGGGGTGCACGGGAATAGATTATCCTTTCGGAGGTGGTCACGGCGCTAATTACCATAAATCTGGAAACACTTCAACTGAGTTTTTTGCTGAAGTATGTTCTGCTGCTGTTGTAAATGAAAAATCATATGAGATGTTTCAGAAAATATTCCCGAACTCACTGCGGCAGTTATTGGACATTATCAGGGAGGCTATTCGATGAATGACATATACGATATTGAGACCAAGGAAGATGCAATCAACGCATATGCCGAGCATTTCGGCGGGTTTCCGTACTATCTTTTTATGGGTGCCGAGGAAGATGTAATCATTGACGCTGTGGTAAAGGCGATTGAAACTGACAGAATTATTGAGCCTAAAAACGACGAGGCGGTTTACTGATGGGTGCTCAACTGGTAATCAATAAAGACAACACGCAGACCTGGTTGGATCATTTTAAAAGTGCCACGAGCCAAGCTCTTGACGAAATCGGGATGATTGCCGAGGGATATGCCAAGCGTAAATGCCCGGTTGATACTGGTAACCTTCGCAGTTCAATTACTCATCAGGTCGATTACCAAGGCAAGAAAGTTTATATAGGCACCAATGTAGAGTACGCACCGTATGTGGAGATGGGAACCTCCAAACAGACTGCTCAGCCTTATTTGCGACCTGCGGCTCAGGAGCATAGCAGCACGTATAAGGCGATACTTAAGATGCATTTGCAAAACGGATGATTGAATGTGTTACAATATCAAAAATGCGAAGCACAGCATTAAGCCGTGGCCGAAGCATAGACCACTAATCCAAAGCAAAGGAGCGAACAATGGCACTCACTCGAAAGTTTTTGCGCGCACTTGGTATCGAAGACGATAAGGTCGAAGAGATCATCGGCGCACACCTCGAAACGGTAAATCCGCTGAAGGATGAGCGCGACAATCTCAAGGAGCAGGCAGACAAGGCCGCTGAGCTGCAAAAGCAGGTGGACGCACTCACCAAGCAAGGCAGCACTAGCGAAGACCTCGCCAAGAAGTACGAGGACGAGCACGCGGCGTTTGAGGCATACAAGGCCGAGGTAGAAGCAGGTAAGGCGGAATCCGCAAAGAAGTCGGCATATCGCAAGCTGCTTGAATCGTCCGGCATTGACCCAAAGCGCATTGATGCAGTAATGCGCGTAAGCGACGTGAGTACCATTGAGGTCGGCGAAGACGGCAATATCGTCGATGCTGACAAGCTGACGGAGCAGATCAAGGCCGATTGGTCTGATTTTGTCATCAGCACTGGCACTGTCGGGCAGCGTGTGGACACGCCGCCTGCAAAGCAGCAGGGCAAGCCTGAGCCTACCAGTCTGGCTGAGGCATTGCATCAAAAGTACAATATTTAAGGAGTTAATCATGGCTATCACTCTTGAGCAGGCAAAGGTCGGCATGGCCGACAAGGTAGATCAGCAGGTCGTGGACATGTTCCGCCGTTCATCCCTGCTTCTTGACCGCATGACATTCGATAACGCGATTTCGCCTGGTACTGGCGGCTCTACGCTGGTCTACGGCTACACTCAGCTTAAGACTCCCAGCACTGCCGCAGTCCGAGCAATTAACACGGAGTACACGCCCGGCGAAGCCATCCGCGAGGAAAAGACCGCCAAGGCAGTCATTATGGGCGGTTCTTTCCAGGTTGACCGCGTGATCCAGTCTACGAGCGGCGCTATTGACGAGCTGGTTTTTCAGGCAGACGAAAAGGTCAAGGCAGTCTCGAATTTCTTCACCAACGCCGTGATCAACGGCACTAATTCCACGACTTTCGATGGCCTTAAGGTACTGCTGACTGGCAGCTCTACGGAGTATACGGCAACGTCTGACCTCACTACCAGCGCAAACATTGACGCGAATTATCAGCATTTCCTCGACGAGCTTGACGAGTTTATTTCTGGCATTGACGGCGGCGCTGATATGCTGATTATGAACCGCAAGATGCTCGGAAAGTTGCGCGGCATCGCGCGTCGTGCTGGTTATTTTTCCTCTTCCCGCGATGAGTTTGGTCGTGTCGTGGAGACGTACAACGGAATCGCTCTTATGGATGCTGGCCAGTACTTTAACGGCACTAATTCCATCGATATCGTCGCTGATACGCCTGCGTCTTCTGGCGCCGCTGGTACTTCCGACATTTATGCCGTCAAGTTTGGCCTCGACGCTTTCCACGGCATCTCTCCCACTGGCACCAAGGTTGTCCAGACCTACATGCCTAATCTCATGGAGCCTGGCGCAGTCAAGAAGGGTGAGGTTGAGCTTGTGGCTGGCGTTGCCCTTAAGAACACTCTTAAGGCTGGCCGCATGAAGGGCATCAAGACCACTCCCGCTAGTAAGTAAATCAAGGTTAATCGGAGGGCGCGATCATGCTTGAAGAGCTGATGGGCTATCTGCATAATTGGTTTGACCGCGTGCATATCCGGGGTCAGTTCGCCGTAGTTGACGGTGAGCTGACCCGCCTTGACGGCGCGTTTGAGCCGATGCAGAGTCAGTATTACCGTATCGGCGGTTCCATCTTTAACGACGGCTTGCATCAGCACCCAGACAACACCCTGGTAGATGAGGTGTTTTCTGGTGAAATTTGGTTGCTTGCAGTTCCTCAGTCTTTTATCGCGCTTGCTGACGAGATTTCAGAGTGGCGTGAGGCACATCCAGACGGCGAGTATCAATCTGAGTCGTTCGGCGGTTATACATATTCACGCCCAGTTAATGCAGACGGTACGTGCGTGCGCTGGCAAGACCAGTTTGACCGCGAATTGAAGCATTGGAGGAAGCTCCCATGCTAATTGAAGACTTTTACGAGGATTTCACCCTGCTTACTCCCGTTATTGTCCCTGATGGAGAAGGTGGAAGCACCACGACTTGGCACGAGGTTGCAAAATTCTTCGCGGCCGCTGTCAAAGACACATCGCCTGAGATGCGTGCTGCCGAGCGCGCGGGATCCAAGCCTGAGTATACTTTGACGATTAGTGAATCAACACCCGTGAATATTACATATCACGATGTTTTTAAGCGCGATTCAGACTGTGCTGTTTTCCGTGCAATTTCGTCTTCGGCTGATTCAAAGCCTCCTAAGCGTGCGACTTTTAATTTTGCTCAGGTGAGGTGTGAGCTATGGCAGCTACCCTAAGCAAGGCCGCTGCTATGCAGCGCTTTTTGGAGACTTTCGGCATACCTGTCTATGGTGAGACCTCCGTTCCTGACAGTGCAAGTTTCCCATATATGACTTATATCATGAATTGGTCTAATTACTTTGGGCAGCAAGCGACCGTTGAGGTAGATTTGTGGTATCGCTGCACTGGGGAAAAGGCACCGAATGACAAGGCTGACGAGATTGCACAGGCTCTTGTTGGTGGCATCATAATTCCTTGTGATTGCGGAGCCATGTGGGTAAATGCAGGCGATCCTTTTTGCCAAAGCATGGGAGATCCTGAGGACGCACAGATCCGCCGTAGATATATAATTTTGTCCGTCGATTTTATCACTAACTATTAGGAGACAAACAATGGCTAAGTATACTAAGATTGCAGCCGACACTTTCAAGAAACTGCAGCTCAACGCTGGTGTTCTTTGCACCAGTTTTGAGCCTGCTACGGCAGAGGTAACCGATGCCAACATTCTTGCCGCTACGTCTGGTGGCGTGAATTTTACGGCCACGCCGTCTTTTACCGACTTCGGCGAGGACATTGATAATTGCCCTAAGAATACCAAGGAGCTTAAGCGTCTTGACTCGTGGGAAGTCAAGCTTTCCGGTACTGCTGTAACGGTGGATACCACGACTGCAAAGAGCTTTATTGGCCTTGCCGATATCTCGTCCACCAAGGTAACGCCGCGCAACGACCTAAAGGCAAGCGATTTTTCCGACCTTTGGTGGGTAGGCGATTACAGCGACGTAAATGTCGATGGCCCGTCTAGCGCCAAGGCTGGTTTTATCGCGATTCACATGATTAACGCGCTGTCTACTGGCGGTTTCCAGTTGCAGACTGCCGACAAGGAAAAGGGTACTTTTTCCTTTGAGTACACCGCGCATTACTCTATGAGCGCCCAGGACACCGTGCCTTTCGAGGTGTATGTGTCCCCTGCGACTCCCGCAGGTAAGTGAACTTCCGCTAACAATCTAACTACCAGCAGAAAGAAGGATTAAATGAAGCTCAGTCAGATCAAGGGCACAGACGCTATCGACGTGCTTGCGCGCATCATCCAGCCTATTGCCAACATCGCGCTCGACAAGGAGTCTTTCGACGCGATTAAGCTCAAGCCAGTCGATAAGGACGGAAAGACTCCTGAGCAGATCCGCGAGCTTGCAATGATGCGTGTGCGCGAGGCAATCCCGGCAATGCTTGGCAAGCACCGCGACGATATCTGCGAGATCATCGCCGCAATCAACGGCCAGACCCGTGAGGAGTATGTCGCTTCGCTGACCTTCGCAAAGCTTCTCAAGGATTGCATGGACGTTCTGACTGACGAGGAACTTCTGTCTTTTTTCAGCTAGAGGCTGCTCTACCAGGTACTTTGTGGCTTGCATGGGGCGAATGTCGGCGAATTGTCGGTATTCGCCCCTTTCTTTTTTATGCGACCACATATGCAAAGGAGCGTGTTCGTAATCACGCCTGGCAGGACTACATCGCATTTTGTTTGCAGATTGCCCCGGAAGGCAAGTATGCATCAATGTCCTGGCAAGACGTGATCAATCCGCCTGAGTACTTTGATAGTGCAGCCGTAATCGACCATCTTAAAAACGCGGGAATTGTGGAGGTGAAAAAGAATGAATCTACTCGACCTTGCGGTGCTAATCAGTGTTGACGATAAGGCATCTGAAAAGATTTCCAACGTGGCAGTTGCCACGGGAAATCTTATGTCTGGCATCCAAAAGGGTGCAGCTGTCGGAATATCTGTGGTACAGCAGGTGGCGGCCGCTGTTGGCTCAGTGCTTGAGACTACTGTCGGCGCTGTGGCTACATATGAGCAGATGGCAGGAGGTATTGCAAAGCTCTACGGCAATGCTGGTCAGACGCTCGAAGAGTACGCCGCAGCAAATGCCATGGCAGCAGATGAGGCAACGGCTGCATGGGAGCGAAATAACCAGGCTCAAGAGCTGATGATGCAAAATGCTTGGAACGCGTGGAAAACGACCGGGCAAAACGCGAACGATTACATGGAGACGGCTACGCAATTTTCCGCGTCCCTTGTATCGTCCCTCGGTGGTGACACTCTCAAAGCCGCAGAGCTGACAGACGTGGCAATGCGTGCCATGAGCGATAACGTCAACACTTTTGGCACTGACTTTAACAGCGTTTCAGATGCTTTTAAGGGTTTCTCCAAGCAAAATTACACCATGCTCGATAATCTTAAATTGGGCTATGGTGGCACAAAAGAAGAGATGGAGCGCCTGATTAAGGACGCGAACGAATATCGCGCGTCGATCGGCGAAAGCTCAGATCTTACAATCGACTCTTTTGCAGACCAGATCGAGGCAATCCAGTCTATCCAGGAAAAGCAGCAGATAGCAGGGACGACGGCTAAGGAAGCAGCAACGACCATTGAGGGATCTACCTCGATGGCTAAGGCCGCGTGGCAAAACCTTGCTACCACGATCGGCGGAGGCACGCTCGAAAATGTGCGTACTGCTATGGGCGATTTCGGCGAGTCAGTGCTCACTGTGCTTGGAAACGTCGTACCAGCTGCATCGACCGCACTCACAAACCTTGGTGAACTTTTCGCCACGGGTATGCCTGTAACGCTCGATAAGATCCAGTATGCAATCGAGACGTATGCACCTATGCTTGGAGAAGCACTGGGCAATCTTTTCAGCGGCATCGGCACGTTTATTGTAGAGGCTGGCCCTGGCATCGCTGAGTATGTCGGCGAGATGCTTTCCGGTGCGCTTACGTCTGGCGCAGCTGTCGCGGCAAATGTGATCCCCGACATTATCAGTACAATCGGAAGCCTTCTTGGATCTTTCTTCTTGGGTCTTCTGCCTTCTGAGCTTGGCGAACCTCTCAATACTGCATTTACCGAGACTTTCAACGGCCTCGGTGATATCGCTGAGTCTGGTTTTTCCTTCCTCAGCGACACGCTCCCGACACTGCTCAGTGATGCTGCTACAACGATTGGCACGGTAATTCAAGGTATCTTGGATACCTGCGGCCCAATTTTTGAGAGCATTGGCACCGCTGCCGAAGGTGCTTTCCAATGGCTCAGCGAAAATGCACCGGGTGCGATTGACACTGCTTTTGCAACGATCGACGGTGCAATCAGCGCAGCTGGTGAGGTAATTTCCCCGATCCTCGAAGGTATAGGCACGGCGCTTGATACGGCTTTCGACTGGTTTACCAGCGGTGATGCAGAGACCGTAACGACCGTCATTGGTAATATCCAGACTGTTTTCGAGACTTTCGGAGATATCCTCTCGACCGCGTGGGACACTATCGGAACTGTCCTTAGCAATTTTGCTGACGGTTTTTCGCGCACATTTAACGACTCTACCACAGGTGCGCTTGATGGCCTAATGTCTGCTTTCCAGGGCCTCATTGACGTTCTTTCTGGTAATGATGAGGCTTTCAGCGGATTTATGGAAACGATGGAGCCGATCATCTCGACTCTTTCAGACCTCTTCGGAAGTACGCTAGCCACTGCAATTACCCTGGTAGTCGATGTGATTTCAGCTGTAATCACAATCATTAGCAGCGTTATTGAGGCTTTCCAGGATTTCGTCAGCAATATCGATGAGATTCCCGCGCAAGTCGAAACGTTCGTTACCAATGTGCAGACGTTTTTCTCTGAGCTTCCTGGAAAAATTAAGACTTTCCTCGATGAGGTAATCTCAAACGCCGGCACATGGGTCAGTGATATGGCTGGAAAAGCCGTCGAAATGGGTCAAGGATTTTTGGATTCCGTGACCGAAAAATTCGGTGACGTTATCGATTGGGCAGCAGGTATCGGCAGCTCAATTCTTGACGCTATCGGTGATATGGGCTCGCTGCTTTTTGAGCAGGGCAGCGCAATTATCAGCGGTTTTTTGGACGGCCTCAAGTCAATGTGGGATAGCGTGACAGGTTGGGTTTCTGGCATCGGCGAATGGATCGCTGAGAATAAGGGCCCTCTTGACTACGACCGCGTGCTGCTTGTTCCGCACGGCAAGGCCATCATGGCAGGTTTGCAGGAAGGCATGGAGACAGGATTTACTGGTGTGCAAGACGATGTGCTTGGGATGGCCGATGAGCTTGAGGAAGCTTTCGGCACGCCAAAGTTTGACGCATCCGGATACTTTGACCAGCTAGACAAGCTCACACCTAAGGGCGGATACGAAGAGCTTTTTGCAAACGGTGGCAATCTGAGCGTGTACAATATCACTATTGACGGTGCGCAGGTTAATCAGGACGTCGCGCAGATGACGGGTGACTACCTGCTAGAGCTAGCAAGGATTGGAGCGCTTTAATGGCTATCGAGGCTTTCGGCCTCGCTACTACCTCCACGGGCAGTGCTACCAGCTCAATTAAGATTTTGAGCAGTGGCACTGCCCCCTCGGATGTGTATATGCGATGGCACACTATGCAGGGCGCAGGCGTGATCAAGGCTTTTGACCTGGCAGTTTCCGTGCGCCGAGTGCTTAAGAGCAACGGCACGAGCGCGAGCGGTGCAGGAGGCGTGTCTGATACGCAGTATGGCGATTGGTCTGATTGGTACTATGAGCAAGTGCCGATCACTCAGTGTGCGCCTGTTGCAGATTCCACTGGATACAATTATTCGCATACGCTTAATTTGTCTGGAATGTATGCAAAAGAGGGTCTAAGCAACAACGGTTTTAATTTTGCGACTCGTCAAAATGACGAGATGCATTTTCAGCTTAAGATCAAGGCAATCTATGAGCCTACCTGGGCAAACTCTTGGAACAATGGAGAGACCGTATCGCCTGTCACTTATTCTGAGGCTTGGATCGGTTGGATTCCTCAATATACGATCGCTTCTGCATCTTTCGACTCTACAGGCGATCTGACGGTTAAGTTTAATCGGCCTAATTGGATGCGCACAGACGATACTTGGGTGCTTACAAATCTTGTCAATGACGGATATGTAGTGACAAAAAACAAGCATGTTAGCGGTCTTGTAGGCAACGGAACAATAAAGATACCTCGTGGTTCTTTTTCACACGCGCTTAATTCTGGAGCTAGTGTATTTAGCTTTGTGATAAATGCATCGTATAAAAGCAAGGGATATGAGCTAACAACCTGCGAAGGTTACGCAAATGTCGCAGACCTTAGCAAGTCTAGCACGCCGACTGTCTCTGTGCAGCAATTCGAAAAATCAGTAGGTGTTACTGTGCGAGGAAGTAGCGACCAAGCTGTAATGTCAACCACTTTTGACATAAAGTTGCGCGGTTATGACGATAAATTCGACTGGTTTGGAGGTGTTAAAGCTGGCACATACACTTTCGAATTTCCGCCGTTTGACACGCCTTTTTACATCGACGTTCGCGGGCACGGTACCAATAGTCAATCTGCACTCGTGAGCAAGGGGCCTTACACAATACCTAGTGATAAGCTTGGTACTGTGATACAAGATGTTGAAAATCCAAGCAATGCAACGAACATTTTTTATGGCACTGTTGGCAAGCGCAGCGGATCTCGTGACGTTAACGTTGTCAAACTTGCTGGACGCAACCGATCCAGTGTGTATTTTGGCACTGGTGCAAGCGTTAGCGAGATGGTGCAGGGTAAGCTAATTGACAAAGGCGGCATTGAGCTTGGGGCACCAGAAAAGCTCGAAAAGCTCGCTACTACTGGCAAGGTAGTCATGGTGCGCAAGCCCGGTGGCTATCGTCACCGTTGCGTGATCACTAAATTCACGGCTCAGCGCGGGTGTGTCTCCCCCGTTGTGGACGTGCAGCTGTCTTTGACGGAGGTGGATTAAATGGCTACTGATTGGGGCGCGTCTGGCCGCGTGGACACCTACAGCCTTAAGGCTGTTGATCCTTTCACGCTTAAAAATGTTGAGACGCTGCAATTTGACCCGTCTTCCTCGTCTATTACCGAGGCATATTACTCAGATAATTATTCGTCAGCGTCAATCACACTCGAAGGCAGTGATTACGTCAAGGACGGCAGCGAGCGACTCTTGCGCATCTACCACGACGTTACGGCTGGTGACGGCACAAAGGTATCAGAAGTGTTGGGCACTTTCTTTGTTGACTCAATGACGCGAAATGCAAAGTGGCACAGACAGTCACGCAATCTTGCATGTTATTCGACCCTATTGCGTAGCAGCGACGATAAACTCACAGCCGACTTTGCACGAGCTAAAGGGGCTAATGTGGTCGCTGCAATCCGTGCTGTAGTGCAGGCAGACGGAGGCAGACTGCGCGTGATGGAGGGCGTGGACAAGACGCGCACGTTCGGTCAGCCGATCAGTTTTGAGATAGGCACGTGCAAGAAGACCGTGGCGGCTGAGATGGCTGGATGGATTGGATGCACAATAGGCGTTGACCAATACGGCTATGTTACGCTTGCACCATACCAAAACCCTGCATCGATAGCACCTAAGTATACATTTACGGAGGGACAGCACTGCATGTACCTTCCTGGTGTGGGTTGGGACTCAAACCGCGACGAAGTGCTCAATCGTGTGGTTATGTATTATTCACGCGAAAGCAAGAACGATGATGATCCATACCCATTGACTGACCGTGTTATGGTAGACCTGCCTGAGTCCTCGCGTTGGTCTTATGACAAGGTGGGACGGCGCAAGTCTGAGGTAGTGTCAGTGTCTCAGCCTTGCAGCCATGCCGAGCTGCTTGCAAAGGCTCAGACTTACCTTGCGGAAAATTCAGCGGAAATCCTATACATCACGATCAGTCATGTACAGGCGCCAGGGCTCCACGCTGGTGACGTTATCGAATATGTCAATAACACCGACGAGGACGGATTGCACGTCACGGGTCTGATTACGCAAATGGAGATCAACAATCTTGGCCCAGGTTGCATGTGTACGAGCAAGATAAAGATTCTCGATTGGATCAGTGATTAGATATGGCTATGAAATACGACGTTATCAACGCTATTTTCAAGAACCGCACCGATGGACAGAGCGCAACAGCATCTGGTGGCATCACGGCAAACACCACAGTCAGACACGGAGAAGCACAATCAAACTCAGCAAACGGGTTTGTAGAAGTACTGCTAGATGGCTCAGACATGACCGTGACCGTTGCGTGTGAGGCAAACGTGAAGAAGGGGCAGCGCGTAACGGTTATCAATATGGGCGGCATTTACAAGGTTGTCAGCCTTGGAGACGTTCAAAGTAGGATTGATGAAATAGAGGGTAGCGTAGGTGGCTGGGAAAATGCGCTAGACGAAGCAACAAAGCAGCTTAGCGCTAAGATTGATGAGGCGCGAAAGACTGCCACGAACTACATCAGCACTGACGCGACTGGCGCTATCGTAATATCTGACACCAACAGTACATCGACAACAAAGAGCAGCGCTGTTTTTGATGCGTACGGTACACGCATCCGTCGCGGTGACACTGATTATGCGACTTTTGGCGAAGTCACAAAACTTGGTGCAGCGAATGAGTATCAGACGTGGGTGAGCAGTAATGGCATCCAGTTTTACGACGGTAACACAACGCTTCTTGGAACTATATCAGCAAAAGCAGACGGCGATACTGACATGCAAATAAGCGGAAACAGCGGATTATTTTTGAGTTCAAAAGGTGGTCCTACGTCTGGTGGCGCATACGTGGCGCTCAGTGATGAGGTTAATATTGTGACACCATACGCAAATTTGACTGCTGGTAAAACTGAATATTCAACTACAAATATAAAATATGGTGCAGAAGTTCACGGCAAAGATTATGTAAATATATATGCGCTTAGGATCACTGAGCTTGCAGGTGCAAACACGCTTGAAATGAACGCAGAAATACCAAACATCTCAATGAACAATTTCGGAGAGAATTCCGCAATCAACATTTACCGCAGGGATTCAAAAGCGACCGATGCGACAATGACGCGAGTGCAATTGAATAAAACTCACGCTTGTATGAATTACGGCGAATGGCGGTATGAAGTACTCCCGACAAAGCTGCATATGGGTGTGAAAAACGGTTTTATCGACGTTGGAAAAATCTCAGGCCTCCCTAACGGCACTGCAGAAGCTGACAGTTATTATGCGACGATCAGGGCAAAGCGCCTTGCAATGGGACTCAACACAACGTCTGTTGGTGAGCTTGCATACGACCGTCAATGGAAAACTGGCTGCTACCTGCGCAAATGGGGCCCGATTGTCATTGCAGACATTAAGTATACGGTGCCGTCTGGTGGATGGGCTGCTGGCGGCTCGCATAAATTTGGCGTTGTCGGTACTGGCTTCAAGCCGTCTTCGACTTTCCGCACAAACGCTGCATTGTGCGATGCGTCTGGAAATGGCTTGCAGGCGTTTGTGTATTGCAATCCTGACGGCACAGTAGCTATCTACAATCCCCTTGCTGTACCCGCAGGCACTGACTTTGTTGGACAGCTCGTATGGGTTGCAGCTGTATAATTGTAATGCAATATGCAATACAACAAACGACAGAAAGGTGTTACCAATGGGAGTTTGGATTACTGAAACGCAAGTGTGGGCGTTTGCCTGCGTATTTGTTTTCATGATGTGTGATATCATAAGCGGCTTCCTCCAAGCAGTCGTTAACCACAATGTCCAGTCAGTAAAGATCAGAGAGGGTATCGTGCATAAGGCGTCGATTGCACTTATAATCTTCGCGGTTTATGCATTGGAGCTTACGGCAAATCACGTCGCGGGCCTGCATATCGACGGGCTTGGAACGGTGCCTGTGTGCGTGATTGTGATCCTGATGGAGCTTGTGAGCATCTGGGAAAACGTATGTAGCGCAAATCCTGAGCTTAAAAACTCGCCGCTCGGAAAGCTGCTTGAATCGACCATTGAGATTGACGGAGGCGACAACCATGATCGCTAATTCTGGCGGAAATGAGTGGGGAGGATTGTACGGCGGTGAGCCAGGAGACCAGACGGGTCGCGAGTGGCGTGTAATGCCTTGGTACTCTTGCCCATGGTATGTGGTGCTGCGCCACCCTAACCAGTACGCAGCGCACGAGGCGGCTGTACTGGCACGACACGCCGCAGGCAATGACCTCGTAGGGTATAACCAGCTTAATAGACTGAGTTTCTGGGCAGCGCTTGAAGCCACAGGCACATACGATCCTGCGGACATTACGGAGCCCTGCGACGATGATTGCAGCGCTGGTGTGACTGCCTGCTATAAGGCCGCAGGGTGCAGGCTCAATATTCCAGCACTTGCAAATCTCGATGAGTCCACCTATACGGGCAATATGCGCGAGCATTTTATGGATGCAGGATTTGAGCTGATCACCTCGACTGATGTAGTGTTCTCGCCTGATTATCTGCTCCCCGGCGATGTGCTTTTGCGCGATAATTACCACGTCGCAATCAATCTGGATTGCGGAGACGCGATTGCAGACGGAGTGTGGCACCCTGAAGATTGGCTCCCAAAAGAGCCTGACGATGATGAGATTGGAGACCTTACTATGGTAGAGCGTGCAATCATTAATGCCCCCGAAGGAATGTTTTTCTGGGATGCCCAGGCTCGTAAGCTGTCTGAGATCAAGACCACAGACGAGCGTGACAGTATCGTAGGCATCTATACCAAGGACGGTAGTTTTATGCCGACGTATGAGTTTATCAAGGAAGGCAGTGTGCAGCGCATCCGCGACGTACTCGCACGATAAACGACTGTTCAAGGGCGCATTCACTTATGTGTGTGCGCCCTTATTTTTATGCAGAATTCTGTATGTCTCACTTTTCAAATTTAGTCGTGAGACAGTGAGACATACCATCTATCAGGCATTTCGTTTAAAGGTGTCTCACGACTGTCTCACGAGTCATTTTCAGAACACACCTATTTACCAGGTGATTTATTGTGACTTATTTAATCGTGAGACACCTGCACCAAAACTAGCTCGAAGTATTCTAAATTCTGCATGTGGTGTCTCGCCAATTGCTCTCTCTTCTTACTATATATCTATATATTATTTATTACTTCTAATAAAAAGAAGTATAGAGAAGAACGAAAGTCGCGATACACTTTGAATAAAAGACCAGGTAAACAGTAGAAAAAAGTGTCTCACGAAGCTTTTTGCTCGTGAGACACTCGCGAGACACTTTACTGAAACGCCTGGTAGGTGGTTTGCAATGTGTCTCACGAACACAACTCTTACATATGACTTGTGAGACACATTTGTGAATGTTTAAAGTTTTCTTGCATCATATTAAAGTTAATGTTATATTCAGTTCGTCGAAGCAAAGCGACGTGTAACCTGAGAACCGTATATGAAGAACGTTGATGACATGAAAGGAGCCTTATGGCTTTCAACAGAGAGTTCTTCGATTACCAGTGCTTCAAGCACGGTAAGACTCGCGGCCAGGTGGCCGCTGTGCTAGGGGTTACGTACCCAACGTTTCTTCGCAAGATTGACAATATGAGCGAGTGGAAGATCAGCGAGATGGAAAGTCTCGTGAAGCTCTTTGGTCTGAGCGAGATTGATAGAAACAGGATGTTCGGTCTGGGGGACGAATGCAGCTTTTCGATTACCAGCGATCTGCCCTAGATCGCCTACAGGGTAAGAAGCGCGTTGCGTTTTACCACGACATGGGCCTCGGTAAGACGTTCACAGGCGCTCAGAAGCTTCTTGACGAGACGAGATCCCACAGTCTAGTTGTCTGTCAGAAATCGAAGGTCGCTGACTGGGTAGACCACTTTAACGAGAACACGCCAGTAGCGGCCTTTGACGCGTCTACAAAGGCAGGATACGCGCATCTCGCAAGCGTTGTAACCCATCCATCCGACTTCGAACAAAGCGTGTTCGTGGTGAATTACGATATCATATACCGCCGTGACGATATCGCCGACACTCATTGGGGTGGCGTGATTTTTGACGAGTCCTCATTGCTACAAAATGAGAAATCGAAGCGCACTAAGGCGGCGCTGAAAATTTCTCAGCTAACCGACGTGCTTATTTTGCTATCCGGAACACCGACGGATGGAAAATATGAACGCCTGTGGACACAGCTCAGAATGCTTGGATGGACGATATCAAAATCAACTTACTGGAATCAGTACGTTGACTATCACGTAGACACTCGCCAAGGATTCCCGATTGTCACGGTTCGTGGATATAAGCAGGTAGACCGCTTGGTTTCCAAGATGCACGATCTTGGCTGTGACTTTCTCAAGACAGACGAAGTGTTGAATTTGCCAGAGCAAACGTTTATCACGGTCGAATGCAACCAAACGCCTGAGCTGAGAAAATTCAGGCGCGACGGAATCGTGACGATGCCAGATGGGACGGAAATTGTCGGTGACTCGACATTTGCCGCGCTCACAGGCGAACGCATGCTTGCAGGAGCTTTGTCAAAATACAAGCTGGATGCGCTTAAAAGCATTCTCGAAGGCACATCTGAGCGCGTAGTTGTATTTTACAATTTCAAAGCTGAGTGCGACCTGATCGTCGATCTTTGCGATTTGCTGCAACGACCGCATTGTGAGATCAACGGTTACACTCACGACCTCACCAATTTTAGCGAAGACGGTTGCGTTTGTGTTGTGCAATACCAGGCTGGTGCGATGGGGCTCAATCTGCAAAAGGCAAGGTATACGGTGTATTTTTCGCCACCTCTGTCCTCGTCGCTATTTGAGCAGTCAAAAAAGCGCACGCATCGAGTAGGCCAAACGCAGGCATGCACGTATTACAAGCTTCTGACAGTTGGATCTGTCGAATTCGACATTTACAAAAACCTCGACATGCGGCGAGACTACACAGACAAATTGTTTGAGAAATGGGGGTATGCGTTTGGCGGAAGAAAAGAACTTCGAGAATCGAATTAAGGCGTATCTTGCTGAGCAGGGATGTTGGTACGTCAAGTATTTTGCTAACAGGAACACCAGGTCAGGAGTGCCGGACATTTTGTCATGCTGTGGTGGTACATTTGTCGGCATCGAAGTCAAAGCGTCACACGGCAAGCCTAGCGAGCTGCAATTGTACAATTGTCGAAAGATTGACCAGGCGGGAGGCATCGGCCTTGTGGTCTGGCCGCAAGATTTTGCCGCATTGAAAGAGCTGATCACAATTCTTGCGAAGGGGGGAAGCAAAAAAGATGTCGCATGTATCGTTTTCGCGGATCACTACCTACACCAATTGTCCGCATAAGTACAAGCTGCAGTATATTGACGGTCTCGAAACGGTCTTTGACTGTGAGCCACAGAATGCTTTGGTACTTGGCACAGCAATGCACGAGTGCGTTGAACTTGGTGTTGATCGTGCGGTTGAGAATTACATAGCGCAATATCCGGTGCTGACTGATGCCATCATCGATGAGACGATCAAGCTAAAGTGCCTCGGGCAAAAGTTGGAAAACCTCGTATACGAGTACGGAGACCCGATTTTCGAGGTCGAATGTCAGTATAAGGGTTTTCTGGGATACCTTGACGCGCTTGTGCCTGCTCAAAATGATCACGAGTGGATACTCTTCGATTTCAAGTATTCAAACCATACAGAAAAGTATGCAGAATCACCTCAGATTGCCATTTACAAATGGCTTTTTGAGCACGTTTACCCTGATGAGAAAATCGTCTCAGCTGCTTATATTTGCGTCCCAAAAACGCAGATAAGGCAGAAGAAAACCGAAGACCAGTACCAATTCAGGCAGCGTCTTTTGTCAACGCTTGATGATATGCAGCCGCAAATGGTTTGGGTTGATTGTAGCGAAGCTAATGCGCTTGACACATACGCCGATGCAATCGAGATGCTGCAAGCTGATGATTTTCCGAAAGTACCAACAAAGTTATGTGACTGGTGCGATTACCAGGAGTTTTGCGAGAAAGGTAACGACATGATGGTTTTGCCGAAGAACGAACGCCGCGCCGAAGAGCCCATCACCAAGCCGGATATGTGGATCTATGCTGACTCTTATGTCGGAAAATCCACTTTTGTCGATCACATGGACAACGTGCTTTTCATCAACACGGACGGCAACGTTTCCAACATCACATCGCCTTACATCCTGATTGCTGACGAGCTGCATCAGGAAGGCCGCATCACGAGCAAGACACTCGCATGGGAAAATTTTATATCGGTAATTGACCAGCTTGAACGCCATGATAACACCTTTGAGGTTGTTGCACTCGACCTCGTGGAAGACCTTTACGAGCATTGCCGCACTTACATCTTTAACCAGCTTGGAATCAAGCACGAGACGGATGCAGGTTATGGCAAGGGCTGGGATATGGTTCGAACGGAGTTCCTGCGCCAAATGAAGCGCCTGAAGACCCTTGGCTATCAGGTAATTTACATTTCCAAGGAAGTTGTAAATGAGATCACCTACGCAAGCGGCGCGAAGGTGTCAACTTTTAGGCCGAATATCCCCGACAAGATTGCCAACGTCCTGGCAGGTACGGTGACGCTGACGCTCAGGGCTTACATGGATGAGCGAGGCCGCTACCTCAATCTACGCAAGGCAGAAAATATTTTCGGAGGTGGCCGCATTGACTTTAAGAGGGACGCGTGCGCACTCGATGTTGAGGATTTCGCAAACGCCCTCGCTGAAGCACAAAGCAACATCAACTCAAGCAATCGTGCTGTTGCAGCTCCCGAGCATGTGGTTGAGGATGTTAAAGAAGTCGTTACGCATGCTGTTGGCCCTGTTGAGGTCAATGCCTATCAGGGTGACATTTCTATCACTCCGAACCTTGTAGACGCTGTGCAGCAAGCTGCAGAAGAGGTAAAGAAGCCCGTGCGCCGCACTCGTAAGCCTCGCGCTTAAGTTATCTTGTAACACAATCAGATTAGAAAGGTGTACATGATGGATTTTGAGAAGTTTGACGAGATGGTAGACCTCGAAGGCCTTAAGGCCGACATTGCAGCTGCATCAAACGGCGGTAATGGTGCAGAGCGTAAGGACGTACCGCACGGTATGTATGAGGTGGCAATTGAGAAGCTCGAATTGACTACTACCAAGACGAGCGGAAAGCCAATGGTGTCTTGCTGGTTCCGTGTACTGTCTGATGGTGAATACCTTGGACAGATGATTTTCATGAACCAGGTTGTTAGCCAGGGTTTCCAAATCCATCTAGCCAATGAATTTCTCAGGTCTATTGCAGACGGCCCCGATGCGCCTACAATCACTTTCGAGTCATACTCGCAGTATGCACAGCTTATCATGGATGTGGCAGAATACATTGATGGTAAGTTTGAGTACGCACTGCACTACGGCCAGACTCCAAAGGGCTATGACACTTTCGAGATCGAAGCTATTTTTGAGCTGGAATAAACCATGCTCAACTTTTACGACTTCGAGGTTTTCGCACATGATTGGCTTGTGGTCGTAATTAATCCGATCGAAAAGACAAAGACCGTCCTGGTAAATGACCGGGACGGTCTTTCCCGCTTTTACGACGAGCGTAAAGACCAAATTTTCATTGGATACAACAACTGCCACTATGACCAATACATTTTCAAGGGCTTGCTGCTGGGGCTCGATGCGAAATGGATTAATGACCAGATCATCATTAAAGACCGTCCTGGTTGGGCAATCTCGCGCGAATTCGAAAAAATTCCCATGATCAATTATGACGTGATGCTGCGTAATGATTTGGGATTAAAGACGCTCGAAGCCTACATGGGTAACGACATTCGTGAGACCACAGTACCCTTCGACATTGACCGCAAGTTGACAAAAGCCGAGCTAGACGAGGTAATTTTTTACTGCACACATGACGTTGAGCAGACCATTGAGGTATTTGCCAGGCGTAAGAGTGAGTTTACCGCCAAGCTCGATCTAATTAAAATGTTTGACCTGCCTATATCATATCTGTCAAAGACAGGTGCACGACTCACGGCAATAATCCTCGAAGCAAAGCGTCCTCGTGAGCCTCGAAACGACGAATTTGACCTTGAAATTTTGCCATGCGTGCAATTAGGCCCCTATGATTGGGTGCGTCAATGGTACCTGAAACCTGAAAATCAGGACTACGACGCGACACTGAAATTTGACATTGCCGGTTGTCCTCACGTCTGCAAGTGGGGTGGCATTCATGGAGCACTACCTAAGTATTCCGCTGATGGCTACCTCATAAACGTGGACGTTGAGAGTTATTACCCATCTGAGATGATCGTACACGGTTTCCTCTCGCGCAATGTATCAAATCCAGGCAAGTTTGCATGGATTAAGTCGCATCGCCTAGAGCTTAAGCACGCAGGAGACAAGCGCCAAAAGTCACTGAAAGTGGTAATTAACGGGACATATGGAGCGAGTAAAGACCCGACGAACGCGCTTTATGACCCAAAGCAAGCTAACCAAGTTTGCATAAACGGCCAGTTGATGCTGATCGACCTTATGTGGCATCTCACGTCCGGCTGTGGTGCCGAGATCATCCAAAGCAACACGGACGGCGTGCTAGTCAAGATGCCAGACGGTTTTGCAGGTGGCCCCGATGCTTTTTATTCGGCGGTTGACGATATCGCCGCCGAATGGGAGAGCCGCACGGGTATGCAGTTGGAGTTTGACGAGTACGCCAAAGTTTACCAGAAGGACGTTAATAATTACATTCTGGTAGCCGAGGACGGACACACCAAAGGCAAAGGCGCATACGTCAAAGAGCTTAGCGATCTTGATGCTGACATGCCGGTAGTCAATCGCGCCTTGATTGCCTATATGGTAGATGGCGTGCCACCTGAGGTGACGATTAACGCCGCTACTGACTTGATCGATTTTCAGCGAGTCGTGAAATTGTCTGGTAAATACCTCTATTGTATGCACGGTACAAAGCGCCTGCAAGACAAGTGTTTTCGCGTCTTCGCATCTAAGAGGTATGGAGACGGCGCGATTGGACGAGTCAAGCGAGATGGTGGAAAGCCTGAGAAATTCGCCTGCACGTCAGATCATGTGTTTATCGACAACGGCGACATTCACAGCAAACCTACCCCCGATTTTCTCGATCGGAGGTGGCACATTGACTTAGCATATAAGCGACTAGAGCAATTTGGGGTGGCATAAGAGTGGATCAGTTGTTCAGCGGTTATGTAGAGCTTTCGGGTAAGCAGTGCGTGCAAAAGCTCAAAGACGGTGTATATCTCACCAAAGATGATGTCATACGCCTTGACTCATACGGCGGCGTGCTTGCGCCGTCCACAATCCTCATCGACATTGACGACGATACCCAAAGCCAACGTTTTTACAGCATGGTCACAGGAGAGGGGATTGAGTGCGTCGTAGTCAAGACCACGCGCGGAAGGCACTTTTACTTTTCAGGCTTCCCGGCTGAGACGAGGTGTCGCACACATACGCGCCTTGCCTGCGGCATCGATGCAGATATCAAGGTAGGAACGCGCACATGCTATGGAGTACTCAAGATTGGTGGCACTACCAGGGTAATTGAGCGCGATTCCCTACAGTGTGACCCCTTGCCCGCATGGGCTTGCCCTGTGTCGTGGTCACCTGACTTTGAACATATGGTCGAAGGTGACGGACGCAACCAGATCCTTTTTAATTACATCCTCACACTCCAAAGCAACGGTTTTAGCAGAGACGAGTGCAGAAAAATACTCGCTGTGGTCAACAATTACATCTTTGACGAGCCAATGAGCCAAAGCGAGCTAGAGACCGTATACCGTGACGAGGCTTTCGCTGATGATATCTTCTACCTCAAGGGACAATTCCTATTCGATAAGTTCGCCGAGTATATGCGCAGTGAACATGACATTATCAAGGTGTCAAACCGCTTGCACATATACGATCGTGGCGTATATGTCGCAGACGAGAAGCGCATTGAAAACGCGATGATCCAGCACTTGCCGAGACTTTCCAGGGCCAAGCGTACCGAGACGATTGACTACCTTGATGTTATGATCGGAACAAATTCTCAGGCAGCGGACGCGGATTATGTGGCATTTCGAAATTGCATCGTTGACCTTAAGAGCTGGAAGACCATGCCACTGAGCCCTGATTTTGTCATTACCAATCAGATTCCGTGGGATTACGACCCAAATGCTTACTGTGAGATTGTAGATAAGACGCTGCACAAGCTCGCAAACGGTGACGATGCAGTATACGACCTGCTAGAAGAGATAATCGGCTATACCTTCTACCGCAGAAACGAGCTTCGAAAGAGCTTTATCTTGCTCGGTGACAAGGCAAACGGCAAGTCAACTTTTCTCGATATGATCAAGACGCTTCTTGGAGAGGACAACATCTCAGCCCTTGACCTGGCAGAACTCAGCTCGCGCTTTAAGACGGCTGAGCTTTTCGGAAAGCTTGCCAATGTTGGTGACGATATTTCAGACGATTTCATTCCGGACGTGAGCATTTTTAAAAAGCTCGTATCAGGTGACCGTGTATCGGCTGAGCGCAAGGGAAAAGATCCATTCGAATTCAACTCGTATGCAAAACTGCTTTTTTCGGCAAATGAGATGCCGAGGATGCGAGACAAGACCGGAGCCGTCATAGACCGCCTGGTAATCGTGCCATTTACCGCAACTTTCTCAAAGGATGACCCCGATTTTGACCCTTACATCAAATACAAGCTACGAACGCCTGATGCCATGTCATATCTCATCAATGTTGGGCTTGACGGGCTTGATCGAGTCTTGCGCAATCGTGCATTCACGCTGTCTGAGACTGCAAAGAAAGAGCTGGTAGATTACCAAGTCATGGCTAATCCAATTTCGTCGTTTTTTGACAGTCTCGATCGAGATGATATTATCGGGCAAACAACAGACAGTGTGTATGACACATATATTGGATGGACGATTAAATCCAACGTGTCTGCGCTGAGTGCCATGCAGTTTACAAGGCAGGTGACTAAAAACTTTTGCCTATGCACTAAGCAGGTTCGCGTTGACAAGAGAAAAATTCGCGTGTACACACAGAAGGAGGATTAAATATGCGATTAATCTTAGAGGGGCCAGACTGCGCAGGCAAATCAACCATGGCAAAGGAGCTGGCAGAGCGTCTAGGGCTCGATATTATCAAGAGCACTTGTTACGGCCCGAACACGTATGATGATTACGTTACTCGTTTGGCATGCGATCATGTGGTTATTGACAGATGTTGGATATCGGAACTAATCTATGCAAAGTACTTTGGCCGCAATCCGATGATTCACCCGAACACATGTAAAAACCTAACTGATTTTTGTGTATATCGTCACATACCGATTATAGTAATGCTTCCGCCGATTGATGTAATCATCCAACGCATGATGGATCGTGGGGATGATTTTTATTCCGTAGTGTCTCCCAATGTCCAGGCCATCTATAAGGACTATGAGGACTATTGCGCTGAAAGGCATTTTATCCACGTTTTTAGGGACTATAACCCTTCAAAGCTGGTAGATTTTTTGCTCAAAAAACGATTTGGATAGGTGATTTTATGAAGGTTAAAATAAACGTACTTGACCCTAAAGCAGGGTGCAAGGCACCTACCCGCAAGCATTACAACGACGCTGGTGCAGACGTTTACACTAGTGCGAGCATTAACATCATGCCTCACGAAACAATGCTGATTCCGCTTGGCTTTAGCATCGAAGTGCCAGACGGTTATATGGCATGCGTTTTCCCGCGATCTAGCATGGCGCTCAAAGGTCTCGTATGCGAGATTCCGCCGATTGACTCAGGCTATCGTGGAGAAGTGTGTGCAATCGTGTCGAATCTCATTGACCATACTCAGCACATCCCCGAGGGGGCGCGCATTGGTCAGATTGTCGTGATTCCCTGCATCATCTGTGATTTTGTAACAGAGTTTGGAGATGAGCGCGGCACCGGGGCTTTTGGATCCACGGGCGAAAAGTAGCAATAAACTGCGAGAGCCCGCACGGGTGGGGGAATTCCGTGCGGGCTCTCACTTTGTCGCATGCTCAAATGCGATTCGTCGTGTCTGCATTATAACACTTCTCGCTGACAATTGATTCTGTAACGTGTATGTTCTGTGAAAACTATAATAAATTTTAATCGTATTAAAATTTATTTGAGTGCTGAGGTATATTAGTCACGTCAAGCAAAACCGCGAGCTTTGGAGGTATGCAATGGATTACATCGTCAGGACGTTCGGAACTGGCTGCGATGAGGTTGAGTACAGCGACTACAATAACGCACTCGACGTTGCGCGTAAGGTGCGCAAGTCTGGTCACCTTGCAACAATCATCGACGCTGACGCTCCGAAAGTTCGTTGGCATGTCACTGGTGATGGTCTCAAGCCTTTCGACGTACTGGCAAGGTCTGACGAGGAAGCAATCTACAAGGTGCAGTTTGCGACTGGTGACGTTTACACCACGGCTGAGGTCGTGGGAGAAATAAAGGTTGTTGTCACCAGGCCTGACGGTATCGTTGATATGATCGGCTGCATATGCATGGATGAGGCGAAGAAGTTCATGCGCCGCTACAACGCTCGCGGTTGGATTGCGTACATCCAGATCATAACCAACACTTGTGGAGAGTAACCATGTACATCGTAGCAAGTGCAGACATACCAGACAAGAAGTTCGAGACATATGAGGAAGCTTGCGCATGTGCGCAATCCATGAGACGAGATGGCACCGAAGCAGCTATTGTAACCTCTGAAGATCCATGGAAGTATTGGAGCGTGTGGAAGGCAGGAACGACCAGGCATCATGTTGTAAGCGCGAGGTCTGCGGATGAGGCGCTTGTGGTCGCGCGTGGCATAACGAATGATTACAACCTTAACATCGTACAACGTCACTAATGGATGTGAGGATGCTCTAATGATGCTGATTATCTGTCTTGCGGTAGTAGGTATCGCAGCAATCGAGATTATGGACAACACTTTTTCAAAGCGTGCCGACAAGACACAGCGCAGAATGACTGAGTGTGCTATAGCAATGATGGCCGCTGCGGTCTGCATCGGCATGGTGTGGTAAGTAATCTGGTAGAGAGGATTTTGATTATGTACGGTATCGAAGAGCGCGACAATCTACTGACCTACATTGACGGTGTTTTCATACCGCTTGCACGACCTGCGCAGGCATCGGACATAATCGTCAACATTGCAGGTTTTGGCACATCTGATTGGGATGATCCCAATGGTGTGTGCGAGGGGCTTAAAAGCGTGCTAATGGGCCCTAAGTGTACCAACGTCGCTAGTCATGGTTTTAAATGCAGTACGTGCGGTTATGACCTTGACAATGAAGCTTGCGATCGTATTGGCGGAATTAATTATTGTCCACTGTGTGGCAGCGAGATAGTCAAGAACATTAACCCCGATCCCGGCAAGGTGCGCGGTGAGTAAGATGGATTGTATTTTTACTGACGATGAGATCGAGTGGATGCAGTCTGTAACGATAAACGGACGGCGCGAGGTGCTCACGTCTGAGGCTGTGGAAAATCCAATGCCATCACTGCTAAGGGCAGGTGTGATACAAGAGAAATCTGGGAAATTGATCGTCGCTGCTAAATACAAGCAGCTGTTTCGCGTGGAACAATCGCCGCGCAAAACCAAGCCTGAACCAGAACCGGAGCCGAAGCAAGTTGCCAAAAATACCCGTATCGTAGGTTTTGGCAAAATCGTAAGCAAGGTGACTTTTCTCGAGAGCGACATTGGTGAGCTTGATGATGTGTTACGTAGCTGCATGGTTTATGACTGCGTATATAACAAGATCGTAGAAAATATTTGTAGAGGCTTGGAGACCAAAGATTTTTCAGAGGCCGTTGAATGCGGAAATGTCGCACGAAAGGTTTTTGAGATGGAAGTCGAGCGCTTCCAGGCAAATCATATCGCTCAGCTATACCTACATGCAACTTCAAGGGCTCAGCAATTACAGGTACGATTGATGCGCCTCGCCAATCGTGAGCGCCGCGTATTTGACGAGGTTCGTGTGAGGCCTGGAGATGATATCAGATCAGTAGTTTTTTCTGGCCCTACTGACTCGGTAGTTGCCGCTGTGACCATGTACACATACAGTACTAACCTCGCACATCGATATGCCAAGATGGTTTTGTCAGAGCGTGCGCACAAAAAAGATCAGGCTAAAAAGCTATACGCCGATGCGCTTACGGAGGCAATGGAATGGCTAGACTAGGAATGCGTACTGAGCGTTTCGAGGGACGCACCACGCTGGACATTGACGGACAATTGCGATCTGTCGAGTCCTGCAAGAGCGCCTACGTACTCACCAAGCATGGCCGCAGACCTCGTGAGCGGCGCATATGGATCGACCGCGAGGATAAGACTGAGTACGTCGTGATCCGCATGGATGGCCATGCGGTGCTTTTGCCAGTAAAGCCCGTATATGACTCTAATGGCGATATCGGCATGTATGAGATGATCTTCTGATTGTGTTGTGATTGTGTCAATGCAAGTAAATTTTAATCAAACTAAAATTTACTTGCATTGAGTTATGAGATTTGTTATATTTATCTCGTCAAAGGTAAAGCCAAAATGGCTAACCAAAGTCAGAAAGGATGTTCACCATGACTTCTTACACCACCAAGAACGACGCTATCAACGAGATTCGCGCAGCACTTGGCGATAAAGTGAACGACTACTATCTTGATTCAATGTTCGAAGAGCTTTACAAGTACGACGATCACGACGGTTTCGTTGAGGTCGATGGCGTTGACTTCTGGGAGGTAGCTCAGAAGTACGACATGACTGGTGAGCAGGCAGTCGAGGCCTGGGAAGGCGAAGGTTGGTACAACGTCACTTACACTGACGGCGGAATGCCTGCAACCTCCAATGGTGCCATCTGGTGCGATTCTGTCAACGATCTAGCTGGCCTCATCTCTTCTGTGAATGTTAGCGCGACAGAGTATCACATTCCCGTCGTTGAGTTTGAGGGTACTGAGGAGTAATCATGGTACGCAACATCATCGCCAAGACCGAGACGTTCGACCGAATGCGTCACGAGTCCTGCAAGGTCGTGTGTTACGAAGAGAAGGATTACGACGACAACAGCTACTTTTACACTGTGATCATCGATCGCAGTTGGAATGAGGACGCTGAGGAGTACGAAAGCTTTGACACCTTCGAGTTTGACACGATGGCCGAAGCTTTGGCGTACGTAGAGCTAATATCCGGCCACGTATCGCCGACAAACGACGGCGTGCCTGCTTTCCCAGAAGATTAACGTTTACGGATGGCGCTCGTGCGCCCTCCCATTGAATGGGAGGTTTATAAATGATTACCACGTTGAACGATGCGTTTGGTTCGTGTGAGCAGTACAGGGACGAGGAAGGTTTTTGCACAAGGAATTGCTGCTGTTTAGGCATGAGTTTCGGTTGTGGCACTCAGGCAATACACGACGCGGCACGAGATGAAGCAAAGAAGGCGGGACTTGAGCGTTACGCCATAGTATCCGGTGCGTGTGGAGATTGGTACATCGTAGAGCGCGACGAGATGGGAGGGGCTTATCTAATGAGTATGATTACGGAAGACGCTATTTACAACGTCGAGATGTGCGGTTGCACAGGCGTTGCGTGCATCAGATGCAATCCAGGCCCGTGTGAGAACCGCAAGGTTGAGAAGCGCCATCATCCGTGGCAAGGGTTCATTGACGTTGACGCAAAAGACGTTTGTAAAGTACCTGAGGAAGATTTGAGTGGGATTGAAGGCGGCGCTGATGCGCGTGGGCATCAGCACGATGTATTAAGCGGTGTCACTAGCATAAGCGGGAGGTTTTTGTAATGTGCAAAGATGTAGAGCGTGAGGTATGTGGCACCTGCTATTGGTGGAGCGCAAACGACGGTGATCATAGAGGAATGTGCCACGTACTCCCGCCGACTGTCGTTGATGATCCACACAAACATAAGCTTGTGGCCGTGAGCCCCTACACCGGAAAAGATCGCACGGCATGCGTCTTGTGGCAGCTTGGTAGGTGTGAGCGATGAGGTACATATCTCTCTTTTCAGGCATCGAGGCGGCTACTGTGGCCGCTGAAGGTTTGGGATGGGAGCCCGTTTGCTTTGCTGAGATTGACCCATTCCCGAGCGCAGTGCTTGCGTATCACTATCCCGAGGTACCTAATCTCGGTGACATTACAAAGGTCGATTGGATGCCTTACCGTGGTAAGTGTGATTTGATCGTTGGCAGGTCTCCTTGTCAATCATTTTCAATCGCTGGAAAAAGGGAGGGGCTTAATGGCGCATCTGGCCTTATGTGGGAGTACGTACGAGCAATACGCGAAGTTTGTCCTCAATGGGTTGTGTGGGAAAACGTCCCGGGGGCACTGTCAAGCAGCGGTGGGAATGATTTCCGATGCCTCTTGTCCGCACTGGATGAGCTCGGGTACGGTCTGGCATGGCGAATACTTGACACGCAATTTTTCGGAGTACCCCAAAGACGCAGGCGTGTCTTTCTTGTCGGACATTTTGGAGCCCAACCCCCTACCGAAATACTCTTTGAGCCAGAAAGCTTGCGAGGGGATTTTGAGACGAGCAGAAAAAAGAGGGAAGCCATTACCGCAAGAGCTGGTAGATGTGCTGAGGGAGCAAGCAAAGGAATAAAGCATACTACATGTCTATGCATTGCTGATGATAACGCGCATGCTGCAATTGATCAAGATGTTTGCGGTACGCTCAAAGTTGATGGTGCAGCGCCTATGATTGCATATGATGAGGTGTGAGTTATGGCGTGTACATTGATCGTGAGGTGTGGTTGTGAGGGTGGCGGCAAAGGCGCGCTAGTAAGTGATGAGTTGTCTTTGACGTTATCCACGTCAAACATGCAAACACTATTTGATGATACAGGTGGTGAAATGGTAGTTCGCAAGCTCACGCCGACTGAATGCGAGCGTCTTCAAGGTTTTCCGGACGGATATACCAAGGTGCCTTACAAAGGCAAGCCCGCCGAGGATTGTCCCGATACGCCGAGATATAAGGCGCTGGGAAACTCCATGGCCGTACCTGTAATGCGATGGATTTTTGAGCGTTTGGACACTGCGAGCAAAGGGAGGACGATTGATGATTGAGATTAAGCCACTGGACACTTTGACCACGCCTCGCGAATGTGCTTTGAAGCTATTGGAGGAGGCCAGCGAGGCATGCGAAGCACTCAAGGCGCATGATAAGGTACAGGATTGGAACACGTACCAAGAAGCATTGATGGAGCTTGCAGATGTTGCTCAATGTATGTGTAATTGCTTGCAGGCACTTGACCCGGCTAATATTGATTGGGAGAGAGCTGTGAAGGTTGTGCAAAAGCACAACCTAGAGCGTGGCCGCAATGAGATGACAGGTACAAGGACGCTTAAGATTGATTGGCACTGATAGTATGCCGATTATGGACACGCTAGCAATGGACATACTGACAAATCTTCAAGGTGCAAAGGATACAGCAATGAGTGATACGGATAATGAGTTTTTGCAGACCTCGTGGCATTTCGACCGTGCCACTGGCAATGATGTGGCGAAGGTAGTATTTATCTTCGACGGAATCGCAACTATTTCACCTGACGCAAGCCCAGACGAGCACAAGGAGCGCATGGGCAAGGCAGTCAATGCGGCACGTGACCAGGTGGGAAATGCTGCTGCACTCTTTGGCAGAAATCCCCGCGCGGCTGCATTGCGCTTTATGAGGTGGCTGATTGCTGGTGAGTTGGGCGCTGAGACAAACGATGAACGAAACACTTACGCAAAGGTACGACGTGAATTTTACGACATTATGGAGGGGTTGTAATGGATGTGATCTGGTTTGTCGCAGGGCTCGTTATAGGTGCTGTGGTGGGAATCCTTCTTGGATACAATACCGCGTGCCTGTCAATCCTTCGCAAGACAAGCGTACGCGAGTGGGATCGTGAGTGCAAGGAGATGGAGCGTGACCATGAGCCCAACGAGTGATTACCGCGAGGTGTCCGACAATGTGGCACTCAAGGCAGTGTGCGGTAGTCATGTACTCGTGAGACCTCGTGGCCATGCTTATGGGTATGTACGCGCTAAGATTGACTACAGCCCAGATGCTCGGCAGTGGACAGTTGCATACATCGACAATACCAAGCGCGTGAGGCGTGTGGTGCTTTACCAGACTACAGCGGAATTGTTCAAGTCGTTGCAGATTATGAGTGATTTGCTGGTCTAGCAGGTGTTTGTATAAAAACGGACGATTATGCATTATTTTGCATAAACGAGGGGGTTTTATTCATGACAGTTTCGATGGACATGAATGCGCTCGAACAGACTATGGCCCAGATCATGGCAGCGACCGACCTGCCCGAGGACGACCCTTACGTCGTGGCTGCTGCCCTGAGCT
>ERZ779737.496-NODE-496-length-36858-cov-6.981985_pt1 | contig 36858 bp, 31 predicted proteins | sample MGYA00511889_ERZ779737 | MGnify/ENA primary metagenome ERZ779737 (study PRJEB29588, sample SAMEA2163575) | human gut metagenome | biome: human gut; feature: human-associated habitat; material: faeces | place: Denmark | collected 2008/2010 ... | reverse complement strand
GCTCTTCTGTCCCGGAAAGTTGTAATCAGTTTTAGTTAACGCTTTCATATCTTTTAGTATTTAGTTGTTAGTTTATCATTTCTTTGTTAGCTGAGCTGTTTAGGAATAGAGAATCATCCCCTAATTTATTATTTTCTATATGAAAAGGCTCCGTTCCCGACTGGTAAAGCTCTAAATTTATTATAAAAATCCTCTATAGCTTTACTTTCAAGACTCTTTGCATTTTCATTTGTTATAGTAGTGAGGTAATATACATCCGATCCTCCTTCCATAGCAATGTAATTATATCGGCTATAAACCCATTTAGTTTTCCATTCTTTTTGAGCTTTTTTAGCTTCTCGTAGATGAGACATTAATCTTTGTTTTAGATTATCTGCTTTCCCTATGTATATTATTGGAGAATTGCCATTAGGATAGACGAAATGATGCTTTCTACTAACAATAAAATAGATGCCCTTCTTATCACAAACTTGTATATTTACGTTTTCATCAAAAAGAGCAATTGGTCCTTCTAATTTCTGATTAGCTCTTTCTTTGTTTATAAATTCTTTTAGAAAAGAAAAGCATCGTTTCATATCCTTTCCTCCTTTCTTTTCTCTTTTTCCGCTTTCTGTTCTTTCTCATATTTTTCGTACGCTTCTACAATCTGTGTTACCAGCTTGTGTCGCACAATATCTTTCTTGTTCAGTTCGATGAAGCTGATGCCTTTCACTCCTTTCAGAATCTTCAGGGCTTGTACGAGGCCGGAGGTTTGTGAAGAGGGGAGGTCAATCTGCGTCATATCGCCTGTTACAATCATCTTGGTGTTCATGCCCATACGGGTAAGGAACATCTTGATTTGGGCGGTGGTGGTGTTCTGTGCTTCGTCGAGGATGACGACCGCATCGTTCAGCGTACGTCCACGCATGAAGGCCAATGGGGCTATCTGTATGATGTTCAGCTCCATGTATTCCTTCAGTTTGGCAGCGGGTATCATGTCCTGCAGGGCATCGTATAGCGGTTGCAGGTACGGATCTATCTTGTCTTTCATGTCGCCGGGCAGGAAGCCGAGTTTTTCGCCAGCTTCTACGGCGGGGCGACTGAGGATGATTTTCTTGATTTCCTTGTTCTTCAGGGCACGCACAGCCAGGGCGATGGCGGTATAAGTCTTACCCGATCCGGCAGGACCGATGGCAAACACCATGTCGTTCTTATGGAAGGCATCTACCAGTTTCTGCTGGTTTTCGCTTCGGGGAATGATAGGCTTGCCCGTGACGCTGAACACGATGACGTTGCCGCTCTTTTCGGCTTGTGGGGCATTGCCTTTGATGATGTCGATGATGACTTCTTCTTTCAGCGAATTATATTCGGAGCAGTATTTTTCCAGTTTGGTAATGTTTTCCTCGAAGGCGCACATTTCTTCTTCGTCGCCCAGCACTTTGATGACGTTGCCGCGCGCTACGATGCGCAGTTTGGGATAAAGGGCTTTTATCAGTTGCATGTTGGCATTGTTCACGCCGTAAAAGATGACCGGGTCGATATCTTCAAGGACAATCAGTTTTTCTATCATTGATATGTTTTAATGTTCATGAAATGCAATGCAAAGTTAGTGAAACGTTTGGAAAACCCTATCACTTTGCAGTGTTATTTTTTAATACAGGCTTGACGACGATGCCGTTCGCATTCTTGGTGCAACGGATGCATTCGTGCCGTAAGGCTTCGGTCTTCATATTGAAGAGGATATTGGGATTGAAATGCTGTCCGTTGATGCGTGTCTCGAAGTGCAGGTGTTCGGTCGTTGCACGTCCCGTACGTCCGGTCAGGGCAATGGGCTGGCCAGCCTTTACCGTGTCGCCACTTTGTACCAGATTCTTGGAGTTGTGGCTGTAGACGGTTTCCACTCCCGAGGGGTGGCGCACCACGATGACGTTGCCATAGGCACTGTAGGGTTTCGACATACGCACAATGCCATTGAAAGCGCAACGGATGGTGTCGTTGGCACGGGTCTTGATATCGACACCCGTGTGTCGCCCGCCGCCCCGTCCGTAGGGCGAAATGACTTTGCCGCCGGGCAGAGGGAAGCTGTAGTCGGTTGCCGCCAGACTGTCCAGATGAATATGGATGCTTTTACTTTTGTCGAACAGTCCCGGAGTGGCCACCCGGATGTGGTTCTTCTCCATGTTCGAGAATGCCGGACGTTTTTCCTGTGCGTGGACGTTCAGCGTCAGCAGGCTGATAAGGATAATGAATAGCGATGTTTTCATTCGAAGTAGCAGATGCTTCCCCCGTCGGAAGAGGCGTATTTCTTTAAGAGTTCTTGTGTCATTTCGGCAGCTTGTTGCAGACGGACCGTATCTCCGTCGTAGCCGTTGATAATGGCCAGTATGTGGCGGGTGCCGACATCCATCTTGGTGCGTTCGTTGTCGCTGGTTGGGGTGCCGATGCCTCCTACGGTGTCGCGGAAGACGGGCAGGCCTTCGATGTTGAGCACACCGCGTCCGATGCCTTCGAACGGCTCACCGGCACGTCCGATGCCCAGACAAAGGTCTGTGCCTTGTATCTTGTCGGCATCGAAGCCGCCGATGCTGTAACCCGTACGCAGCGAGACGAGGTTGATGAGGTCGACCAGCGTATCGATGCGGTACAGTTCGAGTCCGCGGAGCAGACGGCGGCGCAGGGCCTCGGCCGAGGGACGGTAGCGGCTGGGATCTTTGCCACATCGGCGGTAGGCTTCGCGGGTGGCGGCAATGGCAGGTTGCTGTTTGATGCCGTCGGTTGTTTCGTTAGCCCTCAGTTCTTGGGTGAATATATCGATTTCCTGCCAAAGTCCTTCGCTAAAAGGTGTATTGATGACTTCGGCATAGACGGCTGCTCCACGGTATTCGGGGCAGTGTGATTTCAGTTCTTCGGATAATGTAAGTTGATACATGATGTATGCTGATGTTTATGCACTATTTGTTTTACCTGTTGCAAAAGTACGTTTTTATCGGCGAAGTTCTTTCGACGGTACTTGCTTTTCTTGTCATTTACCTGAATCGCCATCCTAAGCCCAGCATCAGGTTGTTGGGGTCTTTGAACTTACTGAGCTGATAGCCCGTATGAAGGAAGAGGTTGCGGGTAAGGAATGTCTTCAGTGCCAATATCTGATAGAAGCCTTTGGTGTCCTTTCCTTTGTAGAGCACGTTGTGCCCGATACCGATGTTGACCGAGAAAATGGGCATGACCAGTTCGGCACGTGCCGACAGGCCTACGGCAAACTGTTCGCGGAAGGGCGGCCGGTAGAATTTCGGATCGTCGTCAGTCCCTCCGGCATAATGTCCCTGCAGGTTGGCGCTTTCGTCAAACTGGGCATCGAGCGAGATGCCTGCCCGGAAATACTTGTTGAAGTCGTACATCGGGTTGAAGTTGAGGCCGACAATGCCGAACGAGCCAGGTATCAGATGTCCCATGTTGTAGTCGTCGATGTATCCTCGTTTGCGTGTAGCACCGTACACGACGAGGTCGTAACTGAAGTGGGGGCGGAAGTCGTTCGGATTAAGTTGTCCGGCGTTGGCCGACGGGCTGCTGTTTTCTGCCCCGAAGGTCCGTACCAGTCCGATTCGACCACCTACAGGGTTCACACCGCTGTTTGGGTAATGGGTGTTTCCGTTGGAGTAGTGGGTCAGGTCGATTCCCGCTGTCAGGTTCCATTGGGGATTGATTTGCCAGTTCAGGAAGAAGCCCAGATTGATGTAGGCATTGATCTTCGAGCCTACCACGTCGTTGTAGCCCAGCACTTGTGATCCGTTCTCGGGTACGTGATACTTCTCCCACCCGAAGGAAGCGCCGAAGTTCCATTCGTAGTCCAGCGAGAGGGTGGGCGACAGTCGGGCGATGCGTGAGCCTTGAAAGGCGTAGACAGCGACGGGATGTCCGATGGGCGGACGGTTGTCGAAGTGGTTGTACGATACGCCGATGCCTTGATAGGCGTGCGGATAAAGCCGTCCTAGTCTTGAGTCCTTATTAAAGCGGAAAGCGTACTTCAGGTGCACCGACCACACGTTGCGTATGGGTTGCCCCGTGGAGTTGTCTCCGTCGAAAAAGTCGTTGGTAGGTACTACGTAGGCAGGGCGGAAGTCGATGCCGAGCTGATGGGTGAGCTTTCTGGATACGCTCGGTTGGCTACAGGCGGACGTATCCGTCGGGAGGGTATGGTTGCCGGTATGTTGCGCGGCGAGCGGCATTCCTGTCACGAGGCATGCGATAAGGCCTATGCAAGTGCAGAGTACTCTCGTCCGGTTTGTTTGTCTTTTCATCTTTTCTGGTTCAATGATGTTCCGATTCTATTGTTTGCAGCTCTGTAGCAGTGCGATAGGACCTTGAGGAACTGATGTCCGCCGGTTGCCAAAGGCATACTGCTTCAGCCTTGTTCGATAAAGGAATTCAAAAGTACGTAAAAAACTCCAAACCGGACTACTATTAGTATTTATTATGATTGCGGCCTGCCGCACGGGCGGTTGGGCAAAGCTGTTCTTACGCTTTCAGCATGATGCCCGACAGCATACGCCCCGACTTGATCCCCAGCCGGCGGGCGGAGAAGAAATCTTCGTGACGGGTGTAGGTGCAGATGCCGGCAGTCTCTATCTGGGTGGCGGGCAGACCGAAGTCCAGCAGTTGCAGCTGGTTGGCAGCCCACAGGTCGATGTGATGCTTGTGGGTGTCGTTCCTCCATTCGGCGATGTAAGGCATGGGGAAGCCGGCGGCGCGGAAGGCTTCGTACACCTCTTCGCCCACCTCGAAGGCGGCGAGCGAGATACCGGGGCCGATGATGACATGCACGTCTTTGCCCTCGGTGCCGTAGAGGGTCTGCATCCGCTCCAATGTGCGCAGGGCGATGCGGTTCACTGTGCCCCGCCAGCCGGCGTGGATGGCAGCGACGACGCGGTGCCTGTGGTCGTATAATAAGATAGGTATGCAGTCGGCTGTGGAGATGCAAAGGCAGATGCCCGGCTCGCGGGTGATGAGGGCGTCGATGCCTTGCAGGCGTTCGTGCCGTGTCTGCGGGTCGGCCTGCAGATAGTCGGTGTCGATGACGAGGGAGGCCGTGCCGTGTGTCTGCCAGGGGATGATGAGTTCCTGCGGGCGTTGCGGCAGGGCTTGCAGAAGCAGTTCCCGGTTGCGGCGGACGTTTTCGGCAATGTCGCCTGTGTAGGGCGTGCAGTTCAGCGAGGCGTATGTGCCTGTGCTGACGCCGCCGTGACGGGTGGTGCTGAATGCAAAAATGTCGGGGCATGCACCGTTTAGTGCATACTCCAACATTCGCTTGTCGGGGCTGAGATGGCTCATTGCTTGTCGTCCTCCCAGTCCTCTTCTTCGTATTCGAAGTCTTCGAGGTCTTCCACGTCGTCCTCGTCCACGTATTCGATGCTGAGGTCTTCGTCTTCGCCTTCGTCGGCCAGTTCTTCCTTCAGGTGGCTCATGTCCTTGGGACGGTGGGCGATGCTTTCTATCTTGCCCTCAATCTTGTTGCTTTCCTTGTTCAGTTCCTCCCACAGGATGTCCTTCAGCACGTTGATGCCGAGGCCAGAGATGGCGGAGATGAACACGTGAGGCACGTCTTTGGGCAGGGTCGGCTCTATCTCGTCCATCAGTTCCTGGTCCAGCATGTCGCACTTGGTGATGGCCAGTACGCGCTGCTTGTCCAGCATTTCGGGGTTGAAGTTCTTTAGCTCGTTCAGCAGAATGTTGTATTCCTTGGTGATGTCGTCGCTGTCGGCAGGCACCATGAACAGCAGCAGCGAGTTGCGTTCGATGTGGCGCAGGAAGCGCAGACCCAGTCCGCGTCCTTCGCTGGCTCCTTCGATAATGCCGGGAATGTCGGCCATGACGAACGACTTGCCGTCGCGGTAGGACACGATGCCCAGGTTGGGCTCCATCGTGGTGAACGGATAGTTGGCTATTTTCGGTTTGGCCGATGATACGGCCGAGAGCAGTGTCGACTTGCCAGCGTTAGGGAAGCCCACCAGTCCGACGTCGGCCAGTAGCTTCAGCTCCATGATGACGGTCATTTCCTGCATCGGTTCGCCGGGTTGCGCAAAGCGCGGTGCCTGGCGGGTGGCTGTCTTGAAGTGCCAGTTGCCCAGTCCGCCGCGTCCGCCCTTCAACAGGATGACTTCCTGTCCGTGCTCGGTGACGTCGCAGATGTACTCGCCCGTTTCGGCGTTGTAGACCACGGTACCACAGGGCACTTCGATGACCTTGTCTTCGCCGTCCTTGCCGAAGCTGCGGTTCTTCGAGCCGCTTTCGCCGTGTCCGGCCATGATGTGTCGGTCGTAGCGCAGGTGTAGCAATGTCCAGTAGTTGCGGTTTCCGCGCAGGATGACGTGTCCGCCGCGTCCGCCATCGCCGCCATCGGGTCCTCCGTTGGGCACGTACTTGGCACGGCGCATGTGTGTGGAACCTCGGCCGCCCTTACCCGAGCGGCAATATATCTTTACGTAGTCTACAAAGTTCGATTCTGCCATAATGTCTCGATATTAATGATTATTATCTATTTAACGGGAATAGGCTTCTACTTGTTTTTGTATGTCGGCCTTCATTTCTTCCCAGGTGGTCTGTATAAACATCTTGGGCATCAGTTGTGTATCGGCATCCTCGAAGTAGGATAGACTCATCAGTGCCCGGAAGATGGAATGTTCGGGATATTTCTGCTGGTAGAATTTCAGGATTTCTTCTAATGTATAATGCTGTAATAGACTATACATGTCAATGAAATCTTTTTTCGTTCCACGCCCTTCGATGGCATTGACTTTCATTGCGGCGATGTCCTCGGGAGATGCCAGGCGGATACCATCCTCTTCGATGCAGGGAGCAATCCACGGGTAGGAATAATGGATAATATCTACCTTGATGCGGTCTATGACATAGACTTTGATGTCTTTAGACTCTTTCAGGATGGTCAGTTGTCCCGATTGTCGTAGAACGTCCTTAATGGCTTCGCCGTTGTCTTCCGTTTCTCCGAACAGATCAATATCTACCGACATGCGATGTCCGTATTGGAGGGCAAGACCAGTTCCGCCCACCAGCCTTGTACCCGATAGGCATTTGGCTGCCATCAGCTTCTTCAGCAATTCCAGGGTGTGGGGTTCGACTGTGCGGTATGATAACATCTGTATTCCTCCTTCCTTGTGTGCGATATGCAGCAGATGAACGACAATGCTACGGGGTCGAGCGAACGTGCCTGCTTGCAGCATTCAACGATTTTGTCCAGCCCATAATAGGAACGGATGAGGCGCCAGTCCTCCAGTGTGCCGTATTCCAGTACGCGTACGATAATCTGTTGCGGACAAGTGTCCATGTCCGCTTTTTCGGGATCAATATCCCACAGGAGTACGGGCGAGAGTCGTTCGATGCAGTTCTTTCCGTTCATATCGCATTCTTGTTTTCCTCTGCAAAGATACAAATAATTTCCTATAATGCCATGATACTGACTCATCCGTCTTGCATATCTGCCTTTCGTATATTATCTTTGTGAGTGAGGGAGGAATCATCCGGGATGATTCCTATAATCATTGCGGATGATTCTACCAATCATCCCGGATGATTCCTGTCAAAGGTATAAGGAAAGCCCTGCACAGTCGGCAGACAGGGATGTCAGAACCGGCGGTGGAGGGACCGTAGGCAATAACATTTAAATGATAAAGATATGGCTTTTTACAAGAAACAGAAGATGAACGGGAAGTGGTATCCGCGTTCGTTTACGGTAGGGACTATGGATACGGATCAGGTGGCCGAACGGCTTTCGCGCATGTCGACCGTCAGTAAGGGCGATACGTACGCCGTGCTGTTGGGGCTGGGCGAGGTGCTGGGCAGTATGCTGGAGGCTGGTTATTCGGTGAAGCTGAAAGGGGTAGGCACATTCTATCTGACCGGACGTGCCGAAGGGCAGGGTGTAGATACACCCGAAGAAGTATCGGGTCAGCAGTTCTCGAAGCTGCAGGTACGTTTTATTCCCGAATATCGGCGCGAGCAGAACGGCAAGGTGACGGGGCGCACGCTGGTGCCCGACAAAGTGGAGTGGACGGAGTTGGAGTTGAAGAAATGAGGGAAAACAAAAAACACCACGGATGACGCGGAAGGTCACAGCCGGGAAAGCGGTCTGTGCCAATCGGTGTAATCCGTGGTGAATGTCTTTTCAGCGTGGGAAGCCTTTTACTTCACAGCATCGATAGCCTTGCAGATATCAGCTGTGATAGTCTCCAGTTCGCCCAGTCCGTTGATGTGGGCGTAGAGGCCTTCCTGCTTGTACCAGTCGATCAGCGGAGCGGTCTGGCTGTGATAAACGGTGAGGCGCTTCTTGATGGTCTCTTCGTTATCGTCGGCACGGCCTGACTGCTGTCCGCGCAGGATGAGGCGTTTCATCAGTTCGTCTTCGGGCACGTCGAGGTCGAGCATCACGCTTACCTGCTGTCCGCGCTCAGCCAGCATCTTCTTCAGTGCTTCGGCTTGTGCGATGGTACGTGGGAAACCGTCGAAAATAACGCCTTTCGAATCCTTGAAGCTGTCGAGTGTAGAAGCCAGGATGTCGATAATCAGGTTGTCGGGGAGGAGTTGGCCCTGGTCGATATAACCTTTGGCTGTCTTGCCCAGTTCCGTTCCGTTCTTTATTTCGGCACGCAGCACGTCACCCGTGGAGATGTGGTTGATGCCATACTTTGCTACAATTCTCTCGCTTTGTGTGCCCTTTCCAGAACCCGGGGCACCGAAAATTACAATGTTCAGCATTGTTTCTGATTAGTGATTAAATGTTTATAATGTTATTGTAAATATTAACTGATTGTATCCAGAGGATTCCGTTTCATAATGAGCGGATAGCGTTCGGGATGTTTCAGGCTTTCTATTTCCAGATCAATTCCTAAGGCTTCCCATTCGATGGCAGATTGTCCGCACATCTTGACATTCAGTACGTCTGATATACGTGCATCTTTCAGCCAAGGTACACGGTTGTACGAAATAAAGTAGTCGTTACCCAAGACCGATAGCATGATACCTTGCGAATTAATCATTAATACGCTTGCCGATGTGTTTGGGGAACTGAAGCAGAAACCTTCTTCTCTTTTGAAGATAGGACTCATATATTTATTCGTTTACTACAGTATATATGTCCTTATAGTTCCGTCCAAATCCGTCGTAATCCAGTCCGTAACCCACAATGAAGTCATTGGGGATGTGCATGGCGGCATACTCGATGTTGAGGTCTACTTTCAGCTTTTCGGGTTTTACCAGCAGGGTAGCGATATGTATCTCTTTCGGCCCGCGGGTGCCCAGCGTCTCAAGCAGGCGTTGCATGGTGAGGCCCGTGTCTACAATGTCTTCTACGATGACTACGGTACGGTCGCTCAGGTCTTCGTTGATGCCGATGACTTCCTTGACGGCGCCTGTCGATGCTACTCCCTGATACGAAGCCAGCTTGACGAATGATATCTCGCAAGGGATGGTGATGCGTTTCATCAGGTCGGCGGTGAACATGAACGAACCGTTCAGTACGCTCAGGAAAAGCGGATTCTTACCTGCCAGGTCACGGTTGATTTCGTTGGCTACGCGGCTCACTTCTTTCAGTATATCCTCCTCCTTAATGGAGACGGTGAACTTCTTGTCTTTAATCAGTATGCTATCCATGGGACTTGTGATTATTAAATTGGTGCAAAGGTAGCGAAATTATTCCACTCCATGCATCATCTTCTGCAATTTCTTCGACAACAGGAAGAGGACAAGCGATGCGGCGGCCGACATGACTACAAATACCAGGAAGAAGTCGAACATCGTCTCAATGCGATAACCCAACAGTGTTTTCACCTTTCCAGCTTCGGGATAGAGGCCCGACAGCGTACCGGCAAACTTGTTGGCCGTGGCCGTAGACAGGTACCAGATGCCCATCATCAGCGAAGCAAAGCGGACGGGAGTCAGCTTGTTCACCATCGACAGTCCGATGGGCGAAAGGGCAATCTCGCCCATCGTGTGGATGAAGTACAGTCCCGTCAACCAGATGAGGCTTACCTTGACACCGGGTTGCACGTCTTTCACTCCGAAGCAGATGACCAGATAGCCCAACGACAGAAGCAACAGACCGATGGCCTGTTTGGTGGGCGATGCTGGCTCCATGCCCCGACGTGCCAGTGCTCCCCATACGCCCGGCATGATGGCTGCCAGAATAACGACGAAGAAGGGATTGAATGACTGAATCCACGAAGCAGGCATCTCCCAGCCCAGAATGACGCGGTCGGTCTGTTCCGAAGCAAACAGGGTGAGCGATGCGCCTGCCTGTTCGTAGGCTGCCCAAAAGAAGATGACGAAGAAGGCGATGATGTAGATGACCAGAATGCGGTCGCGTTCGATCTTGGTGAGCGATCCGTCCATCAGGATGCTGGCCGGGAAAACAATGCAGGCCGTAAAGATGCCGATGCTGATCCAGTCGTTGCCAAAGCACCAGTAGAAGAACAGGGCAAGTACGATGGCCATCGCACTGCACACCCACAAGTTACGGCGTTTGCGGCGTGCATCTTCCGGCGTTTGGGTTTTGGCAGATGTTCCTTCGGTCGCCTTGCGTGCATCGGGTACAACACCCAGCTGCTGTCCGTCCGGACCGATGAGGTAGCGGTTCTTCTGCGTCTCGAACAGCACTACGGTAAATACCGTGACGATGGCAGCAATCAGGAAACCCCATTTGAAGTCCTGCGGATTGCCCGTTTCGCCGAAGTAACCACAGACAAGCGGAGCGAGGAACGAGCCTACGTTGACACCCATATAGAATATGGTATAGGCCGAGTCAAGTCGCCGGTCACCAGGCTCGTACAACTGTCCGACGAGCGACGATACTGTAGGCTTGAAGAATCCGTTTCCTAATATAAGAAATGTAAGTCCGCCGTACATCAGTCCGTGCGATAACTCTTGCGCATCGAGCATCGAAGCACTGAAGAACATCAGGAACTGTCCGATAGCCATCAGCATGGCTCCCCAGAAGACGGAGCGCCGGATGCCCCAGTACTTGTCGGCTACATAGCCACCGATAAGCGGAGTCAGGTAGACAAGGCCCGTATAGCTGCCATAGATGGAAGCTGCCTTTTCGGTATCGAATAACAGGGCTTGGGTAAGAAACAAAATAAAAATGGCACGCATGCCATAATAACTGAAGCGCTCTGCCGTGCTGGTTGCAAAAATCAGGTAGAGCCCTTTTGGATGTTTGGAATTGTTCATTGTTTTACGAGTTTGTTTTTATTTTGGCTGCAAAAGTAGTGATTCTTCGTGACAGAACGTACTGTTTGTCTCGATTTCCTTTGAATTAATGATGCAGCTTGTGCGTTTTTACTTGCCAAATGAAACAAACGGCTTTGTCAGTCATCCTTTATATGGCTTCTTGCCGATGGGCTGGCATAGCAGCGTTTTCGTCAGTATTTCCTATAATATATCTGCCAAAATGACGCTAAAATGTGACACAAAAGGCGGGTGCCTCACTGATTTTTCTTTTGGCACAAGGTTTGTTTTTTAGTAGGCGTCTGCCGATGAGGCGGACAGAAATAAACTGAATAATAACAAATAAAATAATAACGATCATGGGAAAAATTATTGGTATTGACTTAGGAACTACAAACTCTTGTGTTGCTGTATTCGAAGGCAACGAACCTGTAGTAATCGCTAACAGCGAAGGTAAACGTACAACTCCTTCTGTTGTGGCATTTGTAGACGGTGGCGAACGTAAAGTTGGTGACCCCGCTAAACGTCAGGCCATCACCAACCCGAAACGTACAGTGTACTCCATTAAGCGTTTCATGGGTGAGAACTGGTCGCAGGTACAGAAAGAAATCTCTCGTGTACCCTATCCGGTAGTAAACGAAAATAATATGCCGCGTGTCGACATCGACGGACGTCATTATACTCCGCAGGAAATCTCAGCTATGATTCTTCAGAAGATGAAGAAAACTGCCGAAGACTATCTGGGTCAGGAAGTAACGGAAGCTGTCATCACTGTTCCGGCTTACTTCTCCGATTCTCAACGTCAGGCAACAAAAGAAGCTGGTCAGATTGCCGGTCTGGAAGTAAAACGTATTGTGAACGAGCCGACTGCAGCCGCTTTAGCTTACGGTGTGGACAAGGCTAACAAGGATATGAAGATCGCCGTATTCGACCTCGGTGGTGGTACGTTCGATATCTCTATTCTGGAGTTCGGTGGCGGTGTGTTCGAAGTATTGTCAACCAACGGTGATACTCACCTGGGTGGTGATGACTTCGACCAGGTAATCATCGACTGGCTGGTACAGGAGTTCAAGAACGACGAAGGTGCCGACCTGACTCAAGACCCGATGGCTATGCAACGTCTGAAGGAAGCTGCTGAAAAGGCTAAGATTGAGTTGTCTTCTTCTACTTCTACCGAGATTAACTTGCCGTACATCATGCCGGTAGGCGGTGTGCCCAAGCACTTGGTTAAGACACTGACTCGTGCTAAGTTCGAAGCTTTGGCTCACAACTTGATCCAAGCTTGTCTGGAACCGTGTAAGAAGGCTATGAGCGATGCCGGTTTGAGTAACTCTGATATCGATGAAGTAATCCTTGTAGGTGGTTCTTCACGTATACCGGCTGTTCAGAAGTTGGTTGAAGACTTCTTCGGCAAAGTTCCTTCTAAGGGTGTTAACCCCGATGAGGTAGTTGCTGTAGGTGCTGCCGTACAGGGTGCCGTATTGAACAAAGAAGCTGGTGTAGGTGACATCGTATTGCTCGACGTAACTCCGTTGACTCTGGGTATCGAGACTCTGGGTGGTGTGATGACGAAGTTGATCGAAGCCAACACAACTATTCCTTGCAAGAAGAGTGAAACCTTCTCGACCGCAGCCGACAACCAGACCGAAGTAACCATCCACGTATTGCAAGGCGAACGTCCGATGGCTGCTCAGAACAAGTCAATCGGTCAGTTCAACCTGACAGGTATTGCTCCGGCTCGTCGTGGTGTTCCTCAGATCGAGGTTACATTCGATATCGACGCCAACGGTATCTTGAAGGTATCTGCCAAGGATAAGGCTACCGGTAAGGAACAAGCCATCCGTATTGAAGCTTCCAGTGGCTTGAGCAAAGAAGAAATCGAACGTATGAAAGCCGAAGCCGAAGCCAACGCCGAAGCTGATAAGAAGGAAAAGGAACGTATCGACAAGTTGAACCAGGCTGACTCAATGATTTTCACTACCGAGAATCAGTTGAAGGAACTGGGCGATAAGCTTCCTGCCGACAAGAAAGCTCCTATTGAAGCTGCCTTGCAAAAACTGAAAGACGCTCACAAAGCTCAGGATTTGGCTGCTATCGACAGTGCAATGGCCGAACTGAACACTGCTTTCCAAGCTGCCAGCGCTGAGATGTATGCACAGACTGGTGCTCAAGGTGGTGCACAGCAAGGTGCAGGTTTCCAAGGTGGTGCCAACGCCGGCCAAGGAAATGCTCAAAACAATGGCAAACAGGATGATAATGTTCAGGATGCTGATTTTGAGGAAGTAAAATAACCCCTCTAAGCAGTACAATATACACTAAGAAACGCGACTGTTTCAAGGAAACTTGAGGCAGCCGCGTTTCTGTTTTTATTCTGTTAAGTTTGTTCTTTCTTTATTTCCCACAAAATATTGGCATGAATTCTAATCCAAAGTCAAGTTTGTTCTTTTGGATACTTTTGCGGACTTCATCCGATACGATAATGTCGTTAATGACGGGTTGAGAGTTGAAGACATTTAGTGATTTCACCTTATTATAGTCGAGTCTTAGTTTAAGAATCGTATCTGTTCCTTCTACATAGAGGGTGTTTTGGGGATCTATTACGTCGAATATCTTTTTGAAGTGCATGATGTAATATATCTGATTGCCATATTTCTTGCTGATGGCCTTGACAGGTAGAAACTCTATGTCGTTGGCAGAGGTGACGTACGACTGTAATAAATCCTTCAGAGCTTGGTTGACCATGTTGGCTCCACCTATACACATGTGGAAAGGGCGATATTTTCCATCTCTTAATTCTACGACGAGCGATTCCCAGTTTTTCACTTCCTGTCCGTCTCTTGCGATAGGGTAGGGCCAGCTATCGGGAGCGTACAGTACTCCTCCTTTATCATTCCCTTTTACGATGAATTTATAATACCTGACGTCGGTATTTACTGTTTTGCTTTTATAGAAAATCTTTTTTAAGGTTTTGATATTCAATAGTTTCATTTTATTTCGTTTGCTACATTTTATGCAGTGGACTGAGGATTTTTACGCAATGCTTATTTATAAGGAAGAACGAAACAACGTTCATCCTCGCGACAACACCAGCTCGGGCAACAGGACGGCAGTTTCCGGTTCTTCCTTGGGGGCATCTTTGGGCTTCCAGGCTACGACGAAACGTACGGAGGCTGACTTCACTTCGTAACCTTTTCCGTTCCATTCCGACAATGCTTTCTGCATGCTTGCCGACAGCCGGGCTACCGGTTTGTTGCCCGATGCTTCGTACAGCGTAAAGTCTTTGTACTTCAGGCTGTCTCCGCTTCTCAGTGCCAGCACTTCCCGTTTGAGGTCTTTGAAGTAGCCCAGAAAGACGTCTTTGTGCGAGAGTTGCAGCACAATTTCTTCGGGCATGCCATACTGGCGTGAGTCGGTGAAGTGCTGGTCGGCAGGCAGTCGGCTGAAGCAATCGCCGTCGGTGTGGATAAACAGCCGGTTCCGGGCGCGGGTCATGCCTACATAATATCGCCGCATCAGTCGGTCGTCTTTCTGGAAGTTGTCGGCTATCAGCATGTAGACGTCGTCAAACTCACGTCCTTTTGCCTTGTGGATGGTCGATACGACAACGTCAGCACCCGACACGTCGCAAAAGTCTTCGACTGATGATTCAAACACAAACTCCTTGAAATCGCTGACGTATTTTGCCTGGTTGGTCTGTTCGAACAGTTCCACGCACCGCTTCACGTATGTCAGGCTTTGGCTTCTTTCGTATGTCGCAAAGGTGGCACGCTTGGCTTCGTCCCACGTCTCTTGGGGAATGAGGGGCGTTTTTACCTGTTTGTCGATGTACTTCAGGAAGTATCTCATCTCGGCCATGTTCCAGAAGCGGAAGCCGTCCATCGTCTGTATCAGTTTGCTGCTGATGCCTTGTTTCCGCAGGAGGGCTACCAGGATGACGGCTTCTTCGTTGGTCTGGGTCAGCACACACGAGGTACCGTTTCCACGGTGACTGATCAGGTCTTCGACGAGTGGCTGATACATATAGGCCGAGTAGTGGTGTGTCACCTCCACCCGTCCGTCTTCTTCTCGCATGGAGAGGATAGGGGTAGTTTTGATTCTTTTTCGGATGACTTTGGCAAATTCGTTGGCGAAACGGACCGGATGGCGTGCGCTTCGGTAGTTCTCGGTCATTTCGATAAACCGACTGCCGCTTTCCTTGGTCAGGCGGTACATGTATTCCGAGTCCGAACCGCGGAATTCGTAGATGTTCTGGTCGTCGTCGCCCACTGCAATGACGCGCATTTCTTCGTTGTTGGCCATCAGGGCACGTACCAGTGCATATTCTTCGTCGCTCATGTCCTGTGCCTCGTCTATCACCAGTACCGTTTTCCCGATTCGGTTGGGTTCCACTTCGCCCTGTTCTATCATTTCGGCAGCTTTGGCTACTACGTTTTTGGCTTCTTCCAGATTGCCTATCCGTCCCAACAGGTCGAAACAATAGGAATGGAAGGTCTTTATTTCGACAAAGTGGGCGGCGTTGCCGATCAGTTCCATCAGCCGTTGCTTGAATTCCGTTGCCGCTGCTCGTGAGAAGGTCAGCATCAGCAGTTGTTCGTGTTTGACGTCTTCGAGCAACAGCAGCGAGGCCAGCTTATGAACCAATACCCGTGTCTTTCCGCTTCCGGGGCCTGCCGCCACCACGATGCAGCGTGAGTCTCGGTCGGAGATGATATCCCTCTGCCGCTGTGACAGCTGGCCGAACAGTTGCCGGTATTTGCCGGGTGTCAGGTTGCGCTGTATCTCGCCGACTCTGTCTCCTTTGAAGTATTTGGCGATGAACTTCTTGTAGTCCATCTGGAAATAGTCCTGCACGTATTGCAGGGCGGCGTTGTAGTCTTTCACCATCAGGTTAGCATATTCGCCTACAATGTGTACCTGCTGTATTTTTTGCTTGTAGAATTCGTTCAGCATCCGGTAGTCGTCCTGCTTGTATCTCGACTTGTTGTCTTTGAGCCTTTTGATGTCCATGGCGTTGTAGAGCACCAGAAAGCCGCCTTCGAGCTTGAGCGCGCCGATTTTCGACAGGTAGAGCAAGGCTTCTTCTACGTCCTCTAACTGCAGTTCGTCCAGTCCGCTGAAGAGGGGTTGCGGGTTGGCTTTGATGCTGTTCAGCAGTTCCACCACTGAGAACTGGATGGCCTGCTGTTCGTCCGACGCTTCTTTTCCTGCTTCGGCAGCCAGGCGGTATAGCCATTCGATGGTGAACCGGCTGATTTCCAGCCGCCTTTCGAAACGCTTCAGCAACGCTTCCCTGTCGACCCGCAGGCTGATTTCCAGATTGTGTGCCGCGTCTTCTTTCTTGCGGGTATAACCTTTGATGGTGAGGAAATAAAGCAGGGTTCGGATATCTTTCTCTCTGGATGTGCCTATTCCTGCATTGATGGCATTGTCGTTCAGCTGTTTGCACGATATCCGCCAGGTGGCGTCGGGTATGTTGTCCAGAATGTATCTTTCCAGCTTTGCAAAGCGTTCGAGCAACTGCCCTGACCTTCGTTCCGAACTGCCGGCGTCGAGCAGGTAAGCCGAGATGTCTTTGCTGTCTGCCAGAATGCCTTCCTGTCGCATCCGTTCTACAGCCGACAACACTTCGCCTTTGCTCAGCCCCAATATGTCGGCCAGATAGTCGATGCGCGATTCCGCTTCCGAATCCTGTGCCTTGGCTATGTGTTTCTGCGAAATCAGCGATTTGATGATTCTTACTGCTTTCTCTATTTCGTCGCTGCCGAACAGTACCGAAGCCGATATGCGCTGTCGGGCTTCGTCCATGTTGTTGACTGTGATGCCGGTGGCGTAAACATGGGGCACATTGTTTCCTCTAACCAAGTATCCGCTCTGTTCCAAAGCAGCCAGGGCCGTCCGCACCCGGGTTTCGATGTCCGATACCGAGTCGTCCCATCCCGCCTTGCGGGCAATTTCCAACGCCGAGCAGCACACCCTCATGCGCTGACGGGTAAGGTCTTTCACCGCTTTCCATACCTGTTGTATTTCGCTGATGCTCAGTTTGGTCTGGTTCAGCAGAATGAAGTGTTTGTCCAAATCGTTGTCGCTATACAGCACGTAGCAGCGTGCATTGAGGTGAGGGTCGCGACCGGCACGTCCAGCCTCCTGCACGTAGTTCTCCAGCGAGTCCGAGATGTCGTAATGTACCACCAGACCTACGTCTTTCTTATCCACTCCCATGCCGAAAGCCGAAGTCGCTACAATGATGCGTACCTGGTCGTTCATGAAGGCGTCCTGATTGGCCACTTTCTCGTCGGCATCCATCTTGCCGTTGAAGGGCAGGGCCTGATAGCCGTCGCGGGTCAGCCTGACTGCCAGTTCGCGGGTGCGCTTGGTGCGCGATACGTAGACGATGGTCGGACACGGATTCTCGGCTACCAGACTTCTCAGTTTGGAGTATTTGTCCTCATTCGTGTCGGCATGTATCACGGAGTAACGCAGGTTCTTTCTCGATGCCGTCGAGGCAAACAGCTGCAAGTCCAAATCCAATGTTTGCTTGAAGTAGTCGCAGATGTCCTGCACTACCTTCTGCTTGGCTGTAGCCGTGAAGCAGGACACGGGGATGGCCGTCTTGCAGCCTTTCTTTTCCTGATAGTTGCGGATGAACTTGCCGATGTACAGATAGTCCACCCTGAAATCCTGTCCCCACGACGAAAAACAGTGGGCTTCGTCTATCACGAACCTGACGACGTGGCGTGCCAGCAGAATCTTTTCGATGGTCTTCGACCGAAGCATTTCGGGGGCGATATACAGCAGCGACACTTCACCTTCCAGCACCCGCTGGATGCACAGTGCCCTTGTGATGGGGTCCAGCAGGCCGTTGATGGTTACGGCGTCGGTAATGCCCCGTTCGTCGAGGTTGTCCACCTGGTCCTTCATCAGTGATTGAAGCGGCGAGATGACGACCGTCAGCCCATGCACGGTGCGGCCTTCCATCAGGGCAGGCAGCTGAAAGGTGAGCGACTTGCCTCCGCCGGTAGGGAAGATGGCCAGCAGCGATTTGCCTTTGACTGCCGCGTCGGCAGCCTGTTCCTGCAGCGGTTCGCCTTCGTAGGTGCGGAACTGGTCGTAGCCGAAGAAGCTTTTCAGGTTGCGGAATATGTCCAACTGGCTGTTGCAGTACGTACAGCCTTCGTTGCAGCGGGTATGCCGCAACAGGCGGATGACGTGTTCCACCAGCGGATACTGGTAGAGCACCCACGGCGGAGTGATGGAACGATGGTCGGTGGTGTCGATCAGTGCCAGGGCGTATGCCAGTTCGCACGGATACTTTTCTATCAGGGTGTTCAGGTCGGCATGTCCGCAGATTTTTCCTTCGTACAGGCTTCGTATGGCTTCGGCCGTCTCCTTTTCCGTCGGTCGGGCTCCTACCATACGCAGAAAACCCTCAAACTCCTTTTGGCCTTTCAGCAGTGATGCATAGATCTGGCGTTTGCTTTCCGGCAGTAGGTTCCATTGCGCTATCTCGTCCTGTAGCAGGTTCTGGGCTTTCAGGCAGTCGTTCACCGGGTTATTCATCTGGTCGTTTACCAGTTTGTCGTCCTTCACCAGTTTGTGATAAGGACGTTCGGGAAACAGCAAGGGCGACATGTAGAGGGTATCTACCAGCGGACGGCGGTCGGTGGTGTCGGCAAACAGGTATCGGGCATCGTGGTGGATGATGTTGTGTCCGCAGATGTAGTCAGTATCACGCAGGAAGTCGAACAACTCCTTCTTCGAGGCTTTGTGAAAGGTAGCACCGTCGTGCCGCAATGCTCCGATGTCGTGTATTTTCCGGTCTTTTACTCCGACTTCCACATCGACAATGGTGTAACGTGGGGCTTCATCGGATGGCGGCACATTCTCCTTGCCGGCGACTTTGTTGGTGTCTCCGGCGTTTTTCCATCCCATGAGCCTGCTCCATATTGACATCGTTTTTTCTTGTAAAGAGTTAAGGAACCAATTAGCATTTCACAAAGCTACGTAAAAAATGCGTAGATAGCGAAACTTTCGCTGGTTTATTTTCCCCGTAAGCGGTATGCGGGGTGTGAAACCGGTGTGTTTTGCCGTGCTTGCACGGCTCGCGAACGACACTTGCACGGCTCGCGAGCAACACTTGTGTGGCTCACGAGCAACACTTGCGTGGCTCACGAGCCATGCTTGTGTTCCAGTCTGACATTGCTTATTGGGCACTCTGGCATTGCTTGTCCGATTGTCCGACATTATTTGTCGTGTGTCATCGCATTACTTCCTGTTTCTTTGGGGGCGGATGGTTGTTTCTGTTTGTAAAGAGGCACTTGACGGTCGTAAAGTGAAACTTTCGGACGTCAACTATGGACTTTATCCGCCTTTTCTCCCTGTTGAGAACTGTTTTTCCCGATTTATCCTTCACGCCCTCACCGTTCTCTTTCATCGTTGAATGACAGTAAGATATGGTGAAAGGTGATGGTTCACCGCTCCTTTCACCGCGATTTTATGGGGCGGATTGCTTTTCTCGTATGTTTCACTGTAAGTTGTTTGTTGTTAGGTGGTTGTGGTGAAACTTCACGGGGTAAGTCCGGATTTTATAGGTGAAACCAGTGAATCTTTTCTAATTCTCCCCGTTATCGATGTAGCCTTCGCTGAAACGCAACTACTATTTGTAGAAAAAATGAATTTTCAATATGACTTTTCGGTTCAGTTTCTTGCTTTTTTAACCGTTTTTCTTTTTCTTTGCGAAAGAGAGTAGCGAATAAAAACATGACTAAACTCGTAGGAGGTAATGTAAATGAAACGGAATCTGTTTTTTCTTTTAGCTTTTGTATTGGGTTTTGTCGTAGTAGCCTGTCAGTCTCAAGGGTCCTTGCTTGTACATTCACAGGCAGATATCATCAATATGGATAGCGCTTCCACTGAACTATGGAGGTATTCCGAACTGTTCAAAGATGTTCGTCTGATACCTTTGGAAACCAAAGACGTTTTGCTGTCGAGCATCAGCAAGATGGTGCCTGTGAACGATACGTTATATTTAATGGATCGTCGGACGGAAGGAGTATATGCTTTCAAGAAAGACGGCTCTTTTATCCGAAAATTCGGGAACAATGGTCCGGCTCCCGGTGAATATGCCGGTTGCAGAGACTTTACTGTTGACGAGGAAAAGAAGAAACTGTATCTGTACGACTCATCACGCAACAAGATATTGAGATATGATTTGTTGACAGGTACTTTTGAGGATGAAATATCCTTAGACGCCCCACCGTTTTATGCCGATATAGCGTATCAGTCTGATTTTCTTTATGCTTACCAGTCGAGCCATTGGCCTGCACAGGGCGATACTCCTTATTATCTGCTGCACCAGATAGATCTGTTGCAAGCTGGCAAAATGACTGCCAGCCTGCTGGATTATGATTCATATAATCAAGGTTGGCAAAATGAATTTCTGAATTTTGGCACCCCTTTTACTCGTGTCGGGGATGAACTTTGGTTCTGTACGGCGCTGATGGATACCGTTATGGCCATTCGTGAGGGGGAAGTATATCCTGTTTTGGCTATTCATGGGGAAAAAGTGATCAAACGCGACGACCTGCTCAAGGACAGCAATTTGCATTCGTCTGGCGACCCCGTTGCGCTCTCCAAGAAAATGATGCAGCAGTATATGCACCTGACACAGAAGAAGGTCTATTGGGGCTTTTGCAATTTCTATGTTCATCAGGGCTATCTTTGGTTTAATTGTTATGGAGGATCGCTTCTTAAAGTACGCCATCATCTGAAAAGTGGTCAGACTTCTATTTTCCAGACACAGAAAGACGATATCTTTTTTGCAGGAAACAAGCAAAACGGCGTTATGCTTCCCGGGTACTTGTGCGCGGATGCCGATGGTGTGTTTTACTTTTATAATACGGAGCAGTTGGCAGAGTTGAAAAGACTTTTCGAGTCCGGTCAGTTGTCTGATAAAGTTGTTAATAAAGAATTGATAAGGAGTTTGGAGAGCGATTCCAATCCGGTGCTGTTGTATTATGAGTTTAAAGACTAAAGCCTGACAGTAGTCAGGCTTTCTTTTTTCCCTAGTTAGGAAAATATTTTTTTCTAACTAGAGAGGAATTTTTTCCTAACTGGGAAAAAATAAGGGGTAGGGAGGACTGTGTGTTAAGTTCTGAAAATCTTTTCGAAAAAGAGCAAGACGCAAGGTCGATATCTGTATAAACTGGACAGATTCCTTGTAACTTTGCACCGCTTTAAAGAAAGAATAAATGATGGTTAAAGAAAATTCTAAAGTTTTTTTGCTGATATTGCTGGGCATGCTGACGGCATTTGGCCCCTTTGTGACGGATATGTATCTGCCCAGTTTGCCTTCGATGGGCGAGTATTTTTCCACAACTTCTTCGATGGTTCAGTTAGGACTGACAACCAGTATGATAGGTCTGGCAGTGGGACAGATATTCTTCGGTCCGCTGAGCGACCGGTACGGTCGGCGGTTACCCTTGCTGGTGGCCATGTGGCTGTTTATTGCATCGACGCTGTTGTGCCTGTTTTCGCAGAGCATAGAGCAGTTTGTGGCGTTCCGTCTGTTACAGGGCATAGCCGGTGCGGGTGGTATCGTCATATCGCGTTCGGTGGCAACGGACAAATATTCCGGACGCGAACTTGCCAAAATGTTGGCTGTAATTGGGGCCATTAACGGAGTGGCGCCGGTGGCGGCTCCGATTGTGGGTGGCCTGCTGACCGATGTGATAGGATGGCAGGGCATCTTCTGGATTCTGTTCGGGCTGGGACTGGTGTTATTGGCCTGCTGCTTACGTTTTAAGGAATCGTTGCCGCGTGAAAACCGTTCGGCTGAAAAATGGAGTGATACGTTCCGCAGTTTTGGAGTCGTGTTGCGCGACAGGCGTTACGTGTGCTATGTACTTCAGATGGCTTTCGCACAGGGAGTGCTGTTTGCCAACATCGCCTCGTCGCCTTTCATCGTGCAGCAGCATTATGGCTTTTCGGCATTTGCGTTCAGCTTGTGTTTCGGAGTCAATGCGCTTGCGATAGGTGTTGCGGCTGCCTTGTCGGTCAAGTTTCGCCGTTCGGAGACCAGTACACTGGTTGGCTGTTGCGGAATGGTAGTGGCAGCCGTGTTACAGTGCGGGGCGTTAATGTCGGCGTGCAGCTTTTGGGTATACGAGGCTCTGATGCTGGTTCTGCTGTTCAGCATGGGGATGACGTTTACTTCGAGCACAGCTTTGGCCATGGAGAGTCAGCGCGAGAATTCGGGCACGGCATCGGCTCTTTTAGGTGCGGTATGTTTTGCGGCGGGAGGCATTGTTTCGCCATTGGTGGGCATCGGTAATATCCTTTCGTCCACGGGAGTGGTATTTGTGGTTTGTGCCTGCTGTTCGCTGCTGTGTATGCTGGTGGCTTTGGGGCGCCGGGGCACACGGCTGTATTTTGCTTTCAGCACGATACGAAAGCAATAAAACGTAACCTGCGCCACGGTGGCCAACAGCGTTTCAGCAAACCACTTCCGACAGAACGCTGTTTGTTGGTATTCAATACTTTTTTTGTGTTTTTGATTGCGGATATTCAAATAAATTCCTACATTTGCCGCTGTTTTGTTCCGTAATCTCCGTTCGGAGATGTGGATGAAAAGGGAATCGGGTGTGAATCCCGGACAGTCCCGCTGCTGTGTGTTTCAAGAGGAATGTATCATACTCGGATGCCACTGTTTTTCTGATAATAAAGAGAATGGGAAGGCGATACATTAGGAAACGAGTCAGAAGACCTGCAAAACAAAGTCGAAAAATTGTCTGTTCGAGGAAAGCAGTCAGTGCACACAAGAATAATGAAATAAAAGATTCTGCCGTTTGTTTATGAAGATGCGATTGGGCTGTATCGTATTGTGCTGCATGATGACCTGCCGGATGGTGGCACAGGAAGTGCAGGAAGATACGATTGCCGGCAAGGTGCATCAGATAGAGAAAGTGACGGTGACTGCCCGTAGGATGCCCAACAAGGTGACATCGGCTGTGCCTGTGCAGACCATGTCGAAGCAGGACATCAGCCAGCTTGGCATACAGAATGTGGCGGATGCCGTACGCCGTTTTGCCGGTGCCGACGTAAAGGATTACGGTGGTATAGGCGGACTGAAGACAGTCTCTATCCGCAACATGGGTGCAGCCCATACGGCTGTCAGCTACGACGGTGTGGCAGTCAGCAACTGCCAGGCAGGGCAGATAGACATCGGACGTTTTTCGCTGGACAATGTGTCGATGCTTTCTCTTTCCATCGGTCAGAGCGAAGACCTGTTGCAGTCGGCCCGTCTGTATGCGTCGGCCGGCGTACTGAACATCGAAACGGAAAAACCTCACTTCGAAGGAAATCGTACTTCTGCTTTTCTGGCACGTGTCAGGGGCGGCTCGTTCGGATATGTAGCGCCCTCTGTCAGATGGTGGCAGAAACTGGGGGAGCGTACACGCCTCTCGGTAGATGCCGGTTATATGCGTGCCGACGGCAATTATCCGTTTACGCTGGTGAACGGGAAGTACGTGACGAAAGAGAAACGAAACAACTCGGAAGTGGAGTCGTGGCAGGGCGAAGCGACGCTGTATCATACGTTCAAAGACGGAGGGGAGTTGGATGTGAAAGGATATTATTACTATTCAGCCCGCGAACTACCGGGAGGGGTAACCCTTTATAACCCGATTTCGGATGAAAAATTATGGGATGAGAACTTCTTTACACAAGCGCGTTATAAAAAGAAGTTTTCTACTAAGTGGACATTACAGGCGCAGGCCAAATACAATCACAGTTGGAATCGCTATCAGGACAAAGGTGTGGAATATACCGATGGGGTTTATCGGGAAGTACATCGTCAGGATGAATATTACCTGTCGGCGACGTTGCTTTATCAGCCATTGGAGGACTTGACTTTTTCGTTGGCACAGGATGGAGTGGCAAATACCTTACGCAACAGTCTGCCAGCTTGTCCTTTTCCTACCCGATACACTTCAATCAGTGCTTTGAATGGCCGTTATCGGACAGATTGGATGACTGCTACTGCTTCTTTGGTCTATACAGCCACTTCGGAACATGTGGAACAGGGCGATAAGCCAGATAATTTTCATCGTCTGGCTCCATCGGTAACGGTGAGCGTCCAACCTTGGCAGGACGAATCTTTGTTCTTTCGGCTGATGTACAAAAGCACTTTCCGTCTGCCAACTTTCAACGATTTGTATTATCTCAGGATGGGTAATCGAGATTTGCGCCCCGAGAAAGCTAACGAATATAACGTAGGTGTCACATGGAGTCGCTCAAAATGGGGTATTTTCGGCTTTTTGTCGATGACCGTAGACGGATATTTTAATGATGTGACTGATAAGATAGTCGCTTTCCCTACGACTTACGTATGGAAGATGGCTAATTATGGGAAAGTACATGCAACGGGCGTGGACGCTACGTTGTCGGCTTCCATACCATTATTTAAATCTGTTGGATTGTTCGTGTCCGGCAATTATATGTGGCAGAAAGCCATTGATCTGACTGATCCTGACGGTCCTACTTATAAGGCTCAGTTGCCTTATACCCCGTTGCATAGCGGAAATGTGGCAATGGTGATCGAAAATCCGTGGGTGAATATAGGCTATTCGGTTGTGGGAGTGGGTAAACGATATTTTTTGTCGCAGAATATTCCGGCTAATGAGATAGACGGATATGTGGAGCACGCCCTCAGTCTGTCGCATGAATTTGCTTTGAAAGATTGCCGCTTGTCGGTACAGGCCGAGCTGGTGAACCTGACCGATGAACAGTATGACGTTATTAAGTACTATCCCATGCCGGGGCGTTCATGGCGGTTGACCGGTACCTTTAAGTTTTAAGGTGCTACTGATACAGACGGAAGAATATTGTGAGGATGCAGATTTATCAATATCAAACAAAATAAAGATGAAAAGTATGAAAGTAAGAAGTTTTTTGTTTAGCATCTTGTGTATGCTGGCTTTAGGTGCAGGTTTTGCATCGTGTAGTGATGACGATGACGAAAAAGGTCCGGCTGATACGGGTTCACAACTGACTTTGCCGCAGTCACGTATGTTCATTTTGAACGAAGGAGGTTATGGCAGCAACAATGCAGGTATTGCTTTTTATGCCCCCAACGGTGATGCTGACTTCATCAATGATATTTTTTTCTTGCAAAACGCTGCACAATTAGGCGAGACTGGGCAAGCAATGATTGAATATGAAGACCAGATTTTTGTGTCTGTCTATGGCTCGAACTATTTGGTAAAACTGAATGCAGATTGTGTGGAACAAGGACGGGTTTCTTTCGTAAATGATCCTGATTTGGCTGGTCGCATCCGTTATATTGATGCCGAAGATGGTTACATTTATGCTTCGTTCTGGGGCGGTGCTGTTGCCAAAATTAATGCGACTACTATGGCTGTAGAAGCCAAGTTGACCGGTCTGGGCGACAATATGGAAGGTATTGCTGCCTGTGAGGGCAAACTCTATGTGGCTAACAGTTGTACTGCCGATTATACTACGTATCATAATGATGTAAAGGTAATCGATCTGAATACTTTTACGGTGGCCGAAACGTTGACAGTAGGAGTGAATCCGAACGCTATACTGGAGGAAGATGATAAGATATTCCTGATTTCTTGGGGTAATTACGGTGATGCGGGTTACTCATTGCAGATGATTGATCCGGCAAATAACAATAAGGTGACAGAACTGGGTGTAGCAAGCCGCATGTGTGCCGCTAACGATATGTTGTATTTGGTTTACTCTGATTATGCAGGTGCTGTACTGAATACATTCTTTACTTATGACATCAAAACCGGTCAGCTGAACAACACTTCTTTCCTGAAGAATATACCGGAGGCATTGAAGAATGCAACAATCTATATGCTGGAAGTGAATGAAAACAACGGTGATATTTATATCGGTACGACCGATTATAAGACTACTGGTACTATTTACCGTTTCAAAAAAGATGGAACGCTTGTAGAAGAGTTCAGCGCAGGTGGTATCAATCCTAGTTCTGCCGTTTTTTTTAATTGATGATGAATAAGTATTTATATTCAATAGGAATATTAGTAGCCTTGCTCCTTTCCTCGTGTGGAGGAAGGAGCAAGGCTTCTTTCGCTGATGGTGGCGACACCATCGCTTTGCGCTATGCCGAGAATCTGACACTGGTATCTTACCCGGGCTATACGGTGGCTACGCTGCGCAATCCGTGGGACACGCTGCGTACTTTGCACACCTATGTACTGGTGCCCGAGACGGAGCAGCTGCCGGAACAATTGCCGGAAGGTACCGTAGTGCGTACGCCGTTGAAGAAGTCTGTCATTTACTCGTCCGTACATTGCGCCCTGTTGGAAGAGTTGGGAGCAGGAAGTGCCATCGGTGGAGTGTGCGACCTGAAGTACATTCGCCTGGCTGCCATCCACGAAGGGGTAGCTGCCGGAAAAATAGCCGATTGTGGCGACGGTATGAATCCGGATATGGAAAAGATTATCGACTTGCATCCCGACGCCATCTTGCTGTCGCCTTTCGAGAACAGTGGCGGCTACGGACGGGTAGAGAAGCTGAACATCCCCCTTATCGAATGCGCCGACTATATGGAGACGTCGGCTTTGGGGCGTGCCGAGTGGATGCGCTTCTATGGCCTGCTGTTCGGTGCCGAAGCCGAGGCTGACAGCCTGTTTGCCGAAGTTGACAAGCGCTATCAGGCTTTGATGCAGAAAGCCCGTACTTCTTCCACTTCCCTGTCTATTCTGAGTGAACTGAAGAGCGGATCGGCCTGGTATGTACCGGGCGGACACAGTACGATAGGACGTCTGTTTGCCGATGCTTGCGGGCGTTATGCTTTCGCTGATGACAAGCATAGCGGTTCTGTCCCCCTGGCTTTCGAAACCGTTTTCGACAAGGCGGGCGATGCCGATGTGTGGGTCATCAAGTACAATCGTGACCGGGATATGACATACGCCGACCTACAGGCCGATTATATCGGTTATACCGGTTTCAAGGCATTCAAGGAACGTTCGGTGTACGGATGCAATACAGATAAAGTGCCCTATTACGAAGAAACTCCGTTTCATCCGGATTATCTGCTGTCCGACCTGATTCAGATTCTTCATCCGGAATTGGGCAGTTTGGGCGGTTTGCGCTATTTTTGCAAGCTGAAAGAATAGTAGCATGAAACTTTCAGAAGTTATTGTCCAATGCTTCTCTATTCAGAGTCTATACTATTGGCCTTTAACTTCTAACGGTGCAAAGCGAAGTAATAACTTCCTTTCACTCCTTATAACTCTTTAAAAAAGCTTATGTCGAAAGGTTGGAAATATGGTTTGGGAATGGGAGTCCTGATAGTACTTCTGTTTATCGTTAATTTGCTGGTGGGGTCTGTATCTATTCCTGCCGGCGAAGTATTCCGTATCCTTTCGGGAGGCGAGGCCGGGAAAGCAAGCTGGAGCTTCATCCTGTGGGAATCGCGTTTGCCTCAGGCACTTACAGCCTTGTTGTGCGGAGGAGCGCTGGCGGTATGCGGACTGATGTTGCAGACGGCTTTCAAGAATCCGCTGGCAGGCCCTTCCATTCTGGGAATCAATACAGGAGCCAGTCTGGGCGTGGCATGTGTCATGCTGCTGTTCGGCGGAAGCATTTCGGCCGGCACGTTCAGTCTGTCGGGTTTCTTTTCGGTACTGGCCGGTGCTTTTGTGGGTGCCATGACGATCATGGCTCTTATTCTGTTTCTGTCTACACTGATTCGCAGCAATGTGATGCTGCTGATAGCGGGTATTATGATAGGCTATATTGCTTCGTCGGTCATTTCGCTGCTCAACTTCTTTGCTACGGCCGAGGGCGTACAGTCGTATATGATTTGGGGAATGGGTAACTTTGGCGGTGTGTCCTTGCAACAGATGCCGGCATTTGCTTCGGTCACGGTGCTGGGGCTGATCGGGTCATTGCTACTCATCAAGCCGCTGAACGCTTTGCTGCTGGGCGACCGTTATGCCGAAAATCTGGGAATCAATATCCGTAGTGTACGTAATTGGCTGCTGATTGTTACCGGTGTGTTGACGGCCATAACTACGGCATTCTGCGGTCCGGTTTCGTTCATCGGGCTGGCCGTTCCTCATGTGGCCCGGCTTATTCTGGGTACTTCCAATCACAATTCGCTGCTTCCCGTAACCATTCTTTGCGGGTCTGCTGTGGCTTTGATCTGTAACTTGTTGTGCGTACTACCGGGCGAGGCGGGAGTTATTCCGCTGAATGCAGTTACTCCTATGATAGGTGCTCCGGTTGTAATCTATGTCATTGTAAGTCAACGAAAACCGGGTGCTTTCAATTGAACTTATGCAACCGATTACGGAAGAATCGGACGAAAAAATGATTAAAATCAACTTTCTATATTGCAGAAACAACTATCTTTGCGGCGGTATTAGTAACTAAAAAAGATTGAAGCAAATGGAATTACCCGAAGAACCGATGATGCTGTATAGCTTCATCAACATGAAATTACGTGATTTCTATCCTTCGCTGGATGCTCTTTGCGAGGATATGAATGTAGACAAAGAACACATCATCCGTAAACTGAAAGCTGTAGGCTTGGAATACAGTGCCGAGCGTAACCGTTTCTGGTGATTGTGAAAATTGAATAAGCTATTTAAGAGCCTCTGTAGCCATGGTCGTTACAGAGGCTTTTTTGTTAAATGCCGCGTTAATTAATACAAAATGTGTGTCTTCTCTTTTTTACTTTTTCCTTTTTCCGAGTTCTAATGTGATGTATACGGAAATTCTCTGGAGATGAACCACGAAAATGATTATAAACTAAAAAAAGAAGACTTATGAAGACAAGAATCGTTTATCTGTTTATTGCACTCCTCGTAGCAGGAAGCCAAGTTTCATTGTTTGCTCAACAACAAGCGGACCGTACGAAGAAGAAGCCGCGTTTCACTCCCGAGCAGATGATGGAGATGCAAACCAACCGCATTGTGAAAGCTTTGGCGCTGGATGATGCTACAACTGCCAAGTTTACGCCTGTCTATACTCAATATCTGAAAGATTTGCACGAATGCAGAGCAGAGGCATGGAAACAGATGAAGCAGGATAAGGCCGAAGCAGGCAAACAGCCTGATGCAAAGAAAGAAATGCTGACCGACGCTGAAGTAGAACAACGCATCAAGGATCGTTTTGCCCACAGCCGCAAGATGCTGGACTTACAGGAAAAGTATTATACTGAATTCCGCAAGGTGCTGTCGCCCAAGCAGATTGAAAAGATCTATCAGATGGAGAAGAAGCACGATGGTAACAGAATGCGGAAAGATATGCGTCCTGATAGCAAAGACAGAAAACCATTTCCACAACAGAAGAACAGATGACCTGAACGGTCGCTGTAGATAATTTGTTACGGGTTACAAGTATCGGGGAAAGGCGGAATGCAGAAGTTTGCAGAAACGCTTAACCGATGCTTGTAACCCGTAACTGTTTTTTAAGCCAAATCTCCTATTTCATCCAGGTTTTTCTGGATATCCTGGTCGGTAAGTTCGTAGTTGATCAGGTCGCCAGCCAGGTATTTGTCGTACGAGGCCATGTCGATAAGTCCGTGTCCGGAGAGGTTGAACAGGATGACTTTCTCTTCGCCTGTCTCCTTACACTTGTTGGCTTCGCGGATGGCGGCGGCGATGGCGTGGCACGATTCGGGAGCCGGGATGATACCTTCGACCTGTGCAAACAGTACGCCGGCATCAAACGATTCCAGTTGTCGGATGTCTACAGCCTCCATCAGTCCGTCTTTCAGCAGTTGCGATACGATGACACCGGCACCGTGGTAACGCAGACCGCCTGCATGTATGTTAGCCGGGGCAAAGTTGTGTCCCAGTGTGAACATGGGCAGCAGTGGGGTGTAACCGGCTTCGTCGCCAAAGTCGTACTGGAATTTGCCTCGTGTCAGTTTTGGGCAAGAGGCGGGTTCGGCAGCAATGAAGCGGGTTTTCTTTCCTTCAAGGATGTTGTGCCGCATGAAGGGGAAGGCGATACCTCCGAAGTTGGAGCCTCCGCCGAAGCAGGCGATCACCATGTCGGGATATTCGCCGGCCATGGCCATCTGCTTTTCAGCTTCCTGACCGATGATGGTCTGGTGCAGGGTGACGTGGCTCAGCACGGAGCCCAGCGTGTACTTACAGTTGGGAGTGGTGCGGGCCAGTTCGATGGCCTCGGAAATGGCTGTTCCCAGTGAGCCCTGATGGTTGGGATGGGCAGTCAGGATGTCTTTTCCGGCACGGGTGGACATGGAGGGAGAAGCTGTAACCTGTGCGCCGAACGTGTGCATGATGCTACGACGGTAGGGCTTCTGCTCGTAACTGATCTTCACCTGGTAGACAGCAGCTTCGAGCCCGAACAGACGGGCGGCGTAAGCCAGCGAGGCACCCCATTGTCCGGCACCAGTCTCGGTGGTGACGTTGGTCACGCCTTCCTTTTTGCAGTAGTAGGCCTGCGGAATGGCGGAGTTCAGCTTATGCGAGCCCATGGGACTGACACTCTCGTTCTTGAAGTAAATGTGAGCCGGAGTATCGAGGGCTTTCTCCAGTCCGTAGGCACGTACCAGCGGTGTGCTGCGGTAGTATTTGTACATTTCGCGCACTTCTTCGGGGATCTCAATCCAGGCATCAGTCTGGTTCAGTTCCTGCCGGCAAAGCTCTTCGGCAAAGATGGGATACATGTCTTCGGGCTTCAGCGGTTGCTTGGTAGCAGGGTTCAGTGGGGGCATAGGTTTGTTCACCATGTCAGCCTGTATGTTGTACCAGTAGTGGGGTATTTCTTCTTCTGGAAGGATGAATCTTTTTGTTTTGTTGCTCATAGTGGTTAAAATATTTAATAATTACTGCCCAAATGTAGTTATTATTTTTAAAACGCTATCTTTTTTTCTTGTTTTTTTGCCCATATTGGTTTATTTGTATATGTTTGCCGCGTTTCTTTAACAGGTATCAAGATGAAGATCTATCATAAGTATCTGCTTTATCAGAATAAGTGGATTCATCCGTATGTGCGGATCGTTCTGAACATATTTACTTCGCTTACTTATCTGGCTTCGTTACTGCTGATTATAGGAGTGGTGTACGAGCATGGATTTACCATTACTGCCGAAGAAGCACAGCAGGTGAACCGCCTGTATCATGGCGTCTGGATTGTGTTTCTGGTGGATGTCACGCTGCACATTCTGCTCGAATACAAGGATACGCGGCGAACGTTCAGCAAACTGACGTGGGTGCTGACCGGGCTGCTGTATCTGACGCTGGTGCCTGTCATTTTTCATCGGCCCGAGGTGGAAGGAGGGATTCTGGACTTTTGGAATTTCCTTCACGGGAAAGGCTACCGGCTGGTACTGCTGCTCTTGCTGTCGCTACTGACGTTGTCCAACGGAATGGTGCGCTTGCTGGGCCGGCGCACCAACCCTTCGCTGATACTGGCAGTCAGTTTCCTGATAATCGTGCTGATAGGGACGGGGCTGCTGATGCTTCCCCGATGTACGGTGGATGGCATTTCGTGGGTCGACTCGCTGTTTATATCTACCAGTGCGGTGTGTGTCACGGGACTGACTTCGGTCGACGTGGCTTCGACGTTTACGCCGGCCGGTTTTGTGGTTATCATTATCCTGATTCAGATTGGCGGTTTGGGCGTGATGACGCTGACCAGTTTCTTTGCGATGTTCTTCATGGGCAATACGTCGCTCTACAATCAGCTGGTGGTGCGCGATATGGTGAGTTCGGACTCGCTGAACTCGTTGCTGACGACGCTGGTCTACATTCTGGGCTTTACGCTGGTGATAGAGGGGGTGGGGATGCTTGCCATCTGGAGCGACATTCACGGCACGCTGGGTATGAGCCTGAAGGAGGAACTGGCCTTTTCGGCTTTTCATTCCATTTCGGCTTTCTGCAATGCAGGCTTTTCGACGTTACCCGGCAATTTGGGTAACCCGGTGCTGATGTCGGGGCACAATTCGCTGTATCTCTACATTTCTTTCCTTATTATATTGGGAGGTATCGGTTTTCCGATTCTGGTTAATTTCAAGGATATCTTGTTGCACTACGTGCGTCGCTTCTGGCATTTTGTCCGTACGCGGGAGTGGGATGCGAGGCGTTTTTATCATTTGTACAACCTGAATACGAAGATTGTGCTCATCCTCACTCTGCTGCTGTTGGTGGTGGGTACGGTGGCCATTGCGGTGCTGGAGTGGAACGGTGCCTTTGCCGAAATGCCGGTGGGCGACAAGCTGACGCATGCTTTCTTCAATGCCGTGTGTCCGCGTACGGCGGGTTTTGTCAGTGTGGACCTGACTACGTTGGGTGTACAGTCGCTACTTATTTACATGTTGCTGATGTGGGTGGGCGGTGGCTCGCAATCGACGGCAGGCGGTATCAAGGTGAATGCCTTTGCGGTGGTGGTGCTGAATTTAGTGGCGGTACTGCGGGGGACGGAACGGGTGGAAGTGTTCGGTCGTGAGCTGTCGTCCGATTCTATCCGTCGGTCGAACGCTACGGTGGTGTTGTCGTTCACTGTTCTGTTCCTTTTCGTTTTCGTTATCAGCCTGATTGAGCCGGAGCATTCGCTGATGGCGATTGCCTTCGAGTGTGTATCGGCCCTGAGTACGGTAGGTTCCAGCCTGAATCTGACACCTTTGTTGCACGACAGCAGCAAACTGCTCATTGTGGTGCTGATGTTTGTGGGGCGTGTCGGTCTGATAACGCTGATGCTGGGCATCGTGAAGCAGAAAAAGAATACGAAATACCGTTTCCCCAACGGTCAGATTATCATCAACTGACCTCTCCGAATGCCTTGTTAGAGAGGGGGTTGTTCCACACTTGTGTGGCTCGCGAGCCGTACAAGTGTTGCTCGCGAGCCGTGCAAGTGTTGCTCGTGAGCCGTGCAAGTGTCTCTCGCGGGCTGTGCAAATGCCGTTTAGAATGCTTGTGAGGCAGGCGGGTGAAGCCTTTTTGAAATGGGTGACTTCATCCGCCTGCCAGTTTTTATAATCGGAACTTATTAAAAGATAATGCGAAAACCTATGTACGCTCCATATGATTTTAAAACATCACTTTCGCCAAAATTACTTCCTTCATTTGCTTCCAATGTCAGCACACTGTATTCTGCTCCGCAAGTCAACTGGAATGGATAGAAAAGATTAATGTTTGCACGGATTCCCACAGGGAATCGTAGCAATTTTGTAAAATTGTCATAATCATCGCTATCTCCCAATGCAAACATATAGTGTGCCTTGATGTATGGCATCAACTCTATACGGCTCATAAAAGTCTTACCGAAACCTACTCCTAAGCCCACATCCATCAAGGCCGGAAAGTCGTCATATTCTATACTGCCATCATTCAACTCTGGAGATGACACATTTTTGATATCATCGTCAGAAGCATAACAACCTAACGACAACAAGCCATAAGTAGATATACCATTTTTACTGAAACCGACTCTATAATAAGTATCGTATTGCGCACCAAAATAGTCGGAGTAGTCTTTAATAGATACCAGATTGCCTGTAATGGAAAATCCCAACCCACGGTCGAAATCCAACACACCAATATCTCCCTTCTTGTGAGAAACGGATCTACCAGACAACAGAAACATTCGCGTTGTAGTATCGGATACTATTCCACCTCTTGCATATGCTATTCTTTTAGACAAATTCTCTCCTTTTTTGTTTGTATACTGCCTGTAAACTGCTACTCTGTCGCCCTTCTTAACTCCATCTTGCTTTCCGATATCCATCGTTAACGGACGATTGTCAACAATTTGTCCTCGAATTCCAAAAGCGGCAACTTTTTGCGAAATTTCACGAAGAAGCTTGTTTCTTACCTCCCAGGTATCCTTGTCCTTGTATGAACCTGATGATACATACTCCACCGGAACCTTTATGGCATTATACTTATCCATATCATTCCAACTATTGAATACCTGTTCTAATATATTTTTATCTATTGCCACCCGAAGAACCATCCAATAATTGTTCTTACCTCTACTTCGCGTCATCACGATATAGTTGTTACGCAAAATGGGAAGATAATCTTCCTGCAAGATTGTTCTACTATCAAGCACACCTATCATAGCACGCTCTTCATCCATAAGCTGAACATTCTTCAAAGCTCGTTCTTTCAATAATTCATCAGACAAAGAGTTACCATCGTATCTGAACAGATAGTCTAAAAACTTCTTTCCAACATTTTGCTGATTCAGAATCTGTAGTATCTGTTCACGTTCGGATTTCTTATATTTCTTTTTATAAAATCTTGGCAACTCGAACTCAACTTCATTCACAAAGAATTTGGAGTCCAATCCTCCGTACAGCAACTCACGGATATCTCCGGATATACCGATTATCTGGCATTTAGAATCGTAAAACTTTTTATCTCTAGCGGAAACTGCTGTCAAAAACAGCAACATGATTACCAGACAACTAAAAACTCTCTTCATATTCCTCGATCTTTTGTGATTTTTAATCAATACCACCAATGATAAATTCTATATACTACATCGGGTTGGTTATTGGCCCATGTTTTTGCCACAGATTCCGCAGCTTTGATGTAGGCTAAAGAGCGCTCTTTCTCACTTTGAATGTGCGCCATTTCTTCATGATGACGATTTTGCAATTGTTGCATCTCTATTTTCCAACGCTGATTGGATAATGTCTTCAGATGAGAACTTACTTCTGCACAGAATTTGTCTATCTGACCGGATATTGTTTTTGAAGGATATTGCACCGCACTCATTATACTCATGGCGCGCTCTGCTCCATCCTCGCTCATATCGGCATGCCAGGCTGCTTTGGCCTGAAGCAACAAGTCCTTATTATATGACTCTATTCTTTCTTCACTGTAACGGGCAATCATTTCCTGTGCCCGCTGATAATGCTTGCAGGGCATGGGAATAGTAAACAACAAGTTTATCGCCTCATCATAATTTCCAACTGCAATCAGACTGCCGGCACGCTGTATAACACTCTTGCCAATCTGATCATAATATGCCATGATACGACTCTTACCTACTTCCAGACACTGAACAATCTCCGGATTATTGGGACGGATTTTATATAACGCAGAACGGTATGCCTCTTCATAACCTGACCCAATACCTTTCAACTCTATATTGCCAGATGAAAACAATATGCCTTCCTTTCCATCACCAACATAAAATGTTACAGACAGTCTCAGTGCTGTTTTTGCCGGTAAAGTGGACGTTCTACTTTCGCTCACATTATGAGTATTGGCAGAAATGACAAAACGGTTGTCATGCCCCTTACTTGCCAATCCGTTCTGGACTACCACTTGAGTCAAGCGGTCTAACAAAACTTTCTTTAATTGATTATCAGGAAATTGCACCTCATCAGGGATGTAAGGAGTGATACAAATTGTTTCTACCACACGTTGATAATCCTGACCAAACAAAATAAAAGACTGTAAGATAAAAAACAAAACAAACAATTTTCTCATCATGAACGCCCTCCTATTACTATATATGCCTTGCCTATACCTACAGGCGTAACAGAAATATCCAACCCAAACTGTGAAAGAAATGTGTTAATTTGTTTGATAAAAGACTCCGCATTTAAAGCCTTGACCTTGGCACCGAATTTACCCTTTCCAGACAAAGGAAAATTAACCTGCTCATAAACTAATCTGACTCGGTTTTTAGAGGCCTGAGTATAAACACCGTTGACAGCATTTTCACTCATCCAATAATCAATTGCATCACATAACTCTCCCTCTTCACCGTTTAAACTAACCGTTGACTCAAAGTTCAAAGGACAGTCAGACGCAATTTTAAATACAAAAACCCCCTCACGACCACTCTCTATTGTTCTTTGGAAATAACGCTGAATACTAGCGGTAAAATTATCCATAAAACCCAGTACCGACTCTTCGACCAGCACGGACATTGGCGATCCGGAAACAGAACTTCGGCCCACTTCGCCACCTATCTGCTTGGATGTTGCAGCATCAACAGAGGTAACACGAAACTCTACCACATTTCTTGGACCATACGTCTTCCGCTCAAAAGCTACATTAACCAAAATATCAGCCTGAGCTACACGCATAAGTTTATCCAGATCGTTTTCAACAATCTCTCCGTCATTTTTCGACTGCAATGCGTAATCTAGTGTTTCCTCATATTTAATTTCATCCAACACACTCGTAAGAAGTTTGAGCGGATAACCACGTTGTTCCATTATCCCTCCCATCTTCGTTATCACACTCAGAACATCATCATTCAACACGGCTTTTTCATAGTCAGCCTCTAAAGGGCTCTCACTTTTTACATAACCATTATTAATACACCAGGATTTTTCAGGTATAACCATAATGGTAGGCTTCATTGCCTTTTGAGACGCAATGTCTTGTGCCTGCGCCACAAGTCCCACTAAAAGCAAGAACATTGTTTGCATCAGTTTTCTCATAATCTATTCAAAATAATCACCTAAACCTTTTATTATTCCATCGTTTTCCATCTTCTGACGCAATTTGTCATACTTAATTTGTACATAAATAGCCACTTTGCGCTTTCCTTTATACTTAACATTATTCTCGCCAGAAGGATATTTGGAATTTACATTAACGTGAATTCGATATAAAATTAGAAAATAGCCAGTTGTCCGTCATTGACAAA
>ERZ779737.493-NODE-493-length-37039-cov-3.885572_pt1 | contig 37039 bp, 31 predicted proteins | sample MGYA00511889_ERZ779737 | MGnify/ENA primary metagenome ERZ779737 (study PRJEB29588, sample SAMEA2163575) | human gut metagenome | biome: human gut; feature: human-associated habitat; material: faeces | place: Denmark | collected 2008/2010 ... | reverse complement strand
AAAGATGGAGCACTAGAAAGAAGATTTCAAAAAATTATAGTAAGTGAACCTACTGTAGAAGATACTATAACAATACTTCGTGGATTAAAAGAGAGATTTGAAATACATCATGGTGTAACTATTCAAGATAGGGCATTAGTAAGTGCGGCTACTTTATCAAACAGATATATAACAGATAGGTATTTACCAGATAAGGCAATTGATTTAGTGGATGAAGCATGTGCAACTATAAGAGTACAAATGGATAGTGTACCAACTTCTCTTGATGAACTTACTAGAAAAATAATGAGATTGGAAATAGAAAAAGAAGCCATAAAAAAAGAAAAAGATGAAATTTCTTTAAAGAGACTTGAAAATATAAATAAAGAGCTAGAAACTTTAAAAGTTAATGAAAAAGAATTAACTGAGTCTTGGAATAAAGAAAAAGAAATAAATGAAAATATTAAGAAAATTAAATCAGAAATAGATAAAAAGAGATTTGAATTAGAACAAGCTGAAAGTAGATATGATTTAGAAAATGCAGCAAAATTAAGACATGGTGTTATACCAGAATTAGAAAAAGAATTAAAAGAGTTAAAAGAAAAATCAGATAATAAATTATTAAGTGATACTGTTACTAGTGAAGATATTGCAGATGTTATAAGTAAATGGACAAATATTCCAGTAACTAAATTAGTAAGTAGTGAAAAAGATAAAATAATGAATCTTGAAACTAACTTAAATAAAAGAGTTAAGGGTCAAAAAGAGGCATTAAGATTAGTTAGTGATGCAATCATAAGATCAAGAAGTGGAATAAAAGATCCTAATAGACCTATTGGTACATTTATGTTTTTAGGACCTACTGGTGTGGGTAAAACAGAAGTTGCAAAAAGTTTAGCTTATGAATTATTTGATGATGAGCATCATTTAATAAGAATAGATATGTCAGAATATATGGAAAAGTATTCAGTATCAAGATTAATTGGTGCAGCTCCTGGATATATTGGATATGAAGAAGGTGGACAATTAACAGAAGCAGTAAGAAGAAATCCGTATAGTATAGTATTATTTGATGAAATAGAAAAAGCACATCCAGATGTTCTTAACTTATTACTTCAAATATTAGATGATGGTAGATGTACAGATTCAAACGGAAGAACAGTTGATTTTAAAAATACAATTATAATAATGACTTCTAATGTAGGTAGTGAATATATATTAAATGGCGAAGATGACAAAGTGTCATCAGAATTACATAAATACTTTAAACCAGAATTTATTAATAGAATTGATGAAGTTATAGTATTTAAAAAGTTAAGTAAAGAGGTATTATACGAAATACTAGATAAAATAATATCTGAAATAGAAAATAGATTAAGTGACTTAAATGTAAAAATTTCATTAACTAAAGAAGCAAAAGAGTATCTAATTAATAATGGATATGATGAATATTATGGTGCAAGACCATTAAAGAGAATAGTTAATAGAGAACTTGAAACACATCTTGCAAAATTAATTATAAATGGTTCAGTTAAACCAAACACTATAATTAATGTAGATGTTAAAAATGATGAACTTGTAATTAAATAGGGAGATAAATAAAAACTCCCTTTATTCTTGTTGATAATGTTATATTTAAATGGTAAAATACTCTAAAAAGAGGTGTTAATATGAAAGAGGCAAAAGAATTTTTAATTAGTAATAAATTAATTTCTGATAATGATTTTGTAGTTATTGCTTTATCAGGTGGGCCAGATTCAATGGCACTTCTTAATATAATCCTTGAATTAAGGAAAATTATTAATATAAATATAGTATGTGCTCATGTAAATCACAATGTAAGAAAAGAAAGTGATGATGAGAAGATTTTTGCAGAAAATTACTGTAAAGATAATAACGTTATATTTGAATATATGAAAATTAATAATTATCCAGATGGTAATTTTGAAATGATTGCAAGATGTAAAAGATATGAATTTTTTAATGAAATAGTGCAAAAATATAATGCAAAAGTATTATTAACTGCACATCATGGTGATGACCTTATGGAAACTATACTAATGAGACTTGTTAGAGGCTCTTCATTAAAAGGATATGGTGGATTTGATAAAATAACAGACGTTGGTTGCTATAAAATAGTAAGGCCACTTATTTACTATACAAAAGAAGATATATTAAAGTATTTAAAAAATAATAATATACCATTTGTAATAGATGAATCAAATAATAGTGATAAATACACGAGAAATAGATATAGACATAATATTTTACCGTTATTAAAAAAAGAAGATGCATTTGTACATAGAAAGTTTTTAAAATTTAGCGAAAGTGTTATCGAATGTGCGAATTATGTTGATAAAATGGCTATGAAAGAATATGAAAAATTATATATTAATAATTCGCTTAATTTAAATGAATTTAATTTACAAGATGAAATTATTAAAAAGAGAATAATTTCTTATATATTAAAAGAAATATATAAAGATGATATTACTTTAATTAAAGATGATCATATAAAAATACTTCTTCTTTTAATAAATGATAAAAAGCCAAATAAAAGTGTTAATTTTCCAAAAAATATAGTAGTTTCAAAACAATATGATAAGCTTATATTTTCTAATTTTAATTTTAGTGAAGAATATAATATTAAACTAGATAAAGATGTAACGCTATATAGTGGCAAGAAAATATTATTTTTAAAAGAAGAAGATGATGACAGTAATTATGTCTGTAGATTAAATAGTAAAGATGTAACGCTTCCACTTTATGTAAGAAGTAAAATTAATGGGGATAAAATAGAAGTTAAAAATTTAAATGGAAGTAAGAAAGTAAAGGATATATTTATTGATTCAAAGATTGCTTTAAACGAAAGGAAGACCTATCCTATAGTTGTTGATAGTAATAATATAGTTGTATGGATACCAGGTTTAAAAAAGTCTAAATATAATAAAGAAAAAAATGAAAAGTATGATATAATACTAAAGTACGATTAAGGAGGATATATGAAAAAAAATGTAAATACAATAAAGAAAAATTTATTACCGTATGTACTTTTACTTTTTGCAGCACTTTTTATAATGTTTTCTACAGATTTATTTAATACAAAAGTAAATATACTTACGTATAATGAATTTGAATCTGCATTAAAAGAAGGTAAAATTGAAGAACTCACAATTACACCAAGAACAACTGCGCTTATTTATGAGGTAAGAGGTAAGGTAAAAGGTTATAAAGACAATGAAACTTTTTATGCTAAATTACCACTATCAGATGCAGTAATGAATCAAATTATTGAACTTAAGGGTGAAAATAATTTTAAATTAGAAGCTGATAGTGATCCCGAATCAAGTACAGTACTTAGATTTATACTTAATGTATTACCTATGGTTGTTATAGTTGGTGGAGCATTATTTGTGTTTACAAGACAAATGGGTAGTAGTAATAAATCATTAGATTTTGGTAAAAGTAGAGCTAAATTAAGTGAAGATGGTGGAAAAACAACATTTAAAGATGTTGCAGGATTAATAGAGGAAAAAGAAGAAGTTGCAGAATTAATAGATTTTTTAAAAAATCCTAAGAAATTTCAAAGTATGGGTGCAAGAATACCTAAAGGAGTACTTTTAGTTGGCCCTCCTGGAACAGGAAAAACACTTCTTGCAAAAGCAGTTGCGGGAGAGGCAAACGTACCATTTTATTTTATAAGTGGTTCTGATTTTGTTGAATTATTTGTAGGTATTGGAGCATCTCGTGTTCGTGATATGTTTAAGCAAGCAAAACAAAATGCACCATGTTTAGTATTTATTGATGAAATAGATGCAGTAGGTAGACAAAGAGGAACTGGTTTAGGCGGGGGACATGATGAAAGAGAGCAAACACTTAACCAATTGCTTACTGAAATGGATGGTTTTGGAGCAAATGAAGGCATTATAATTATAGCCGCTACTAATAGACCTGATGTTCTTGATCCAGCGTTACTTAGACCAGGAAGATTTGATAGACAAGTTACAGTTAATCTTCCAGATGTAAAAGGAAGAGAAGAAATATTAGCAGTTCATGCTAGAAATAAAGTATTCTCACCTTCAGTAAAACTAAGTAATATAGCAAAAAGAACGGTTGGATTTAGTGGGGCCGACTTAGAAAATTTACTTAATGAAGCAGCACTTCTTGCTGTTCGTAGAGGTAAAAAAGAAATAAGCATGGCTGAAATAGATGAAGCTACAGATAGAGTACTTATGGGACCAGCAAAGAAAAGCAAAAAATATACAGAAAAAGAAAGACAAATGGTTGCACATCATGAAGCAGGACACGTTGTTCTTGGATTAAAATTGGATGATGCTAATGATGTACAAAAAGTCACTATTATACCAAGAGGTTATGCTGGTGGATATGCAATGATGCTTCCAAGAGAAGAAACCTATACATCTACTAAAAAAGAATTGCTAGAAAGAATTACAGGCCTTTTAGGTGGTAGAGTTGCTGAAGAACTTGTGTATAATGAAGTATCAACAGGAGCACACAATGACTTTGAAAAAGCTACTAAAATAGCAAGAGCAATGGTAGCTGAATATGGTATGAGTGATTTGGGGCCAATACAATTTGAACAACAAGAAGGCGGAGTATTCTTAGGAAGAGATTACAATAAAACAAGAAACTTTTCAAATGAAATCGCACATGAAATAGATCTTGAAATGAGAAAAATTATTAATGAGTGTTATGTTAATGCTAAAAAGATAATTAGTGAAAATATGGATTTACTTGAGTTAATAGCAAATGCATTATTAGAAAATGAAACTCTTACTAAAGAACAAATTGATCATCTTGCTGAATTTGGTACTATGCCTGATGAAGATATAGAAGAACCAGTGGTAAGCACTCAAGATGATAAAGAAGAGAAACATCCAAAAAAAGAGACTAAAAAGACAAAGAAAGAAGAAGAAACAAAATAATTTCTTCTTCTTTTTACAATTATTTATTATATTTTATTCCCTGATATGTATTTCTTCTTAACATTTCTTTATCAATTTCATTAAGTACACAAAACTTTTTTAATAACCATGTTGGTTCAACAACTAAATTTTTATCGGGATCTCCAGTAATCCTGTTAATAACTATATCTTCTTTTAGAAGTTCTAATTCGTCACATACTATATCAACATATTCTTCTTTTGAAAGAACGTGGAAATGTGTTTTTTTATATAATTCATATAATAAAGTGTCTTTTAGTATAAATAACATATGTATTTTAATGCCTTGTATATCTAGTTTAGATACATATTTAATAGTTTCAAGCATCATTTCTTTAGTTTCAAAAGGAAGACCATTAATTATATGCACGACAACATTAATACCTCTTTTTCTAAGATTATTAACAGCATCTTCAAATTGTTTTAAAGTGTGCCCTCTATTAATTAATTTTGATGTGGATTCATGTATAGTCTGAAGACCTAATTCAATAGTTAAATCAGTTCTTTTATTTAAATCACTTAAATAATCATATACTTCATCACTAATCGCATCACATCTTGTTGCAATATTAAGTCCGACTACATTTTCTTGATTTAGTATTTTTTCATAATTTTCTTTTAAGACATTTACATGAGCGTATGTATTTGTATCTGCTTGAAAATATCCAATATATTTACTATTTGGCCATTTATTCTCCATAATACCTTTAACTTTATTAAATTGTTCTATAATATCCATTCCTCTATTTTCACCGCTACCATTATAACAATATATGCAACCTTTACCATTTTTTTTGTTTGGACAACCAAAATTAGCATTTAAGCTTACTTTAAATACTTTGGAATTGTATTTTTTCTTGTAATAATAATTTAAAGTATAATATCTTTTGTTATCAAGTGTATATTTAAACATAATCTCACCAACTAAATTATACCACGTATAATTAACATATTTACTTTAAATGTTGTCAAATTATAGTGTTATTTAATGGATAAACTTTACATTACTCTTATTAAATGTTATATTAAATATGTATAAAGTGATTTTATATAAGGAGGGCAAATGAAAATAATTAATGGAAATACTGAATTGTCAAATTACTTACGTGGAAAAATAGAGGGTTGTCCACTCACAGTAGTAAATGATTTTTTGTCAACAATTGGTTATGAAAATGATAATCCTATTATTAGTCTTGATGAAATTGTTGATGAACGTGGTATAGTTAATATTTCATATAAACTTAGTGGGATATATTATGAAAAAAGTTATTCTTTATCTTTTAATAATGCGGCAAAAGAATATAGTATTAGTAAAAAAATTGTAAGCACTAATGATATGAAACCTCTTATGCACGGAATAGATTGTTGTACTACAGAAAATTCTAATTTAAAGTATAGTGAAGAAGAAGGATACGCTATATCAAGTGCAAGGTACGAAACAGATAAAGTAAAAAAAGACGGAACAAAATTCGGCATTGCTTTAAGAAGCAGTTCAGTAAAATCAAAAAATGTTTATAATGAATCAGGAGTAGAAACTTACGAAGAAGATATTATAGATTTTTATCCAGATGTTGAAGATAAAGCATCTTTTGAACATGTTGCAGGTGAAGGAAGATATAGAGAAAAAACAATTGTAAATAAAACAAATAGAAAAGATATGTTTAATTGTGTTACTGTTAGTGATACTTATGAACATAATGGTCAAAAGTTTATTAGCGAAAATGTTTCTTATTATAGGTTAAGTGAAGAGCGTGATTTAGCTTCAATGAGTAGTGTAGCTTTTCAATATAGTAGTGAAGAAGAGTATCGAGAAAATGCAGAATATGATAAAACTATATCTAAGGAAGACACATTAAAACTATTAGAAAATACAAATGAAGAAGCAAAAGAAGACTTACTTAAAACATATTATCCAGAAATGGTAAGTTCTAAACATATTTAAATTATAAGTATTAAGTAAAAGCAAACAGGCATCTGTTTGCTTTTTAATATTTATATAATACTTTTAATTAAGTATTTATTAAAAAACAATTGACATCATACAATAATAATGATATATTAATAACGTTTGTTAAAACCTGTGTTTTAACTTATATTTAAAACATATATGATACACTAGGAAGTGTGCAAAGAAGAAAGGAGTTAAAATATGCCTACAATTAATCAATTAGTAAGAAAAAGTAGAGGTAATAAAACAAGAAAAAGTAAATCTCCGGTTTTAGGTGTTGGACTTAATACAATTCAAAGAAAACAAACTAAACAAAATGCACCTCAAAAACGTGGAGTATGTACTCGTGTTGGTACTACTACACCTAAAAAACCAAACTCTGCATTAAGAAAATATGCAAGGGTTAGATTGTCAAATGGTATGGAAGTAACTTGTTATATACCTGGTGAAGGACATAACCTACAAGAACATAGCGTTGTTTTAATTCGTGGAGGACGTGTTCCAGACTTAATCGGTGTTCGTTATCACATTATTCGTGGTACATTAGATACTGCTGGTGTTGCTAATAGACAACAAGGTCGTTCTAAATACGGCGCTAAAAGACCAAAGAAAAAATAATAGAAGGAGGAAATAATAATGCGTAAAAGAAGAGCTGTAAAAAGAGACGTATTACCAGATCCAGTGTATAAATCAAAGGTTGTTACTAAGTTAATAAACCAAATTATGGTTGATGGTAAAAGAGGTAAGGCTGAAACTATAGTTTATGATGCTTTTGATATAGTAAAAGAAAAAACTAATAGTGAACCTAACGAAATATTTATGAAAGCTTTAGAAAATGTTAAACCTGCTCTTGAAGTTAAAGCAAGAAGAGTTGGTGGAGCTAATTACCAAGTTCCAATGGAAGTTAGCCAAGATAGAGCTCAATCTTTAGCACTACGTTGGTTAGATGCTGCTGCTAAGAATAGAGGCGGTAAATCAATGGCTGAAAGATTAGCAAATGAAATAATTGATGCATCAAACAGTACAGGTGGTGCAGTAAAAAAACGTGAAGATACACACAGAATGGCAGAAGCTAATAAAGCATTTGCACATTATCGTTGGTAGGAAGGAGTAATTATGGCACGTGAATATTCATTAGAAAATACACGTAATATAGGTATAATGGCTCATATTGATGCCGGAAAAACTACATTCTCTGAACGTGTATTATATCATACAGGAAAAATCCATAAAATTGGTGAAACACACGATGGTGAATCACAAATGGACTGGATGGAACAAGAGAAAGAGCGTGGTATCACAATTACTTCTGCTGCTACAACTGCATTTTGGAAAGGAAATAGAATTAACCTAATAGATACTCCAGGACACGTAGACTTTACAATAGAAGTTACAAGAAGTTTAAGAGTACTAGATGGTGCTATTGCTTTACTAGATGCTAATGCTGGTGTTGAACCTCAAACTGAAAACGTTTGGAGACAAGCAACTAGTATGAACGTTCCAAGAATGATATTCGTTAATAAAATGGATAAACTTGGAGCAGATTTCTTTAAGAGTGTTGAGTCAGTTCATGAAAGATTAGGTGCTAATGCTGCCGCAGTAGAATGCCCAATCGGAGCTGAAAATGAATTTAATGGTGTAATTGATTTAATTACAATGAAAGCATATCATTATGATGGAAATGCTGATGAAAATTACACAGAAATAGAAATACCTGCTGATTTAAAAGATAAAGCAGAACAAATGAGAAATGAATTAATTGAATGTGTTTCTGAATTTGATGATCAATTAATGGAAGATTATCTAGAAGGAAAAGAAATTTCTGCAGAAACAATTAAAAAAGCAATTCGTAAGGGAGTTCTAGAAGTTAAATTCTTCCCAGTATTCTGTGGATCAGCACTTTCTAATATGGGTGTTAAGTTAGCGCTTGATGGTGTAATTGATTATTTACCATCACCAAGTGATATTCCAGCATTTAAATGTCAAACTATGGACGGAGAACCTGCTGAAAGACATCCATCTGATTCTGAACCATTTGCTGCTTTAGCATTTAAAATAATGACAGACCCATTCGTTGGTAGATTATCATTCTTTAGAGTATATTCAGGAACATTAAAAAGTGGTTCTTATGTTTTAAACTCTAATAAAAATGTTAAAGAAAGAATTGGTAGAATCTTACTTATGCATGCTAATACAAGAACAGAAATACAAGAAGTGTATGCTGGAGATATTGCTGCTGCAGTAGGTCTTAAAAATACTACAACTGGTGAAACTCTTTGTGATGAAAAGAAACCAGTTATTCTAGATAAGATGGAATTCCCAGAACCAGTTATATCTGTTGCTATTGAACCAAAATCAAAAGCAGATCAAGAAAAGATGGGAATTGCATTATCAAAATTAGCTGAAGAAGATCCAACATTTAAACAAAGAACAGATCAAGAAACTGGTCAAACAGTTATATCTGGTATGGGTGAATTACACCTAGATGTATTAGTTGATCGTATGAAAAGAGAATTTAATGTAGAAGCAACAGTAGGTAGACCACAAGTTGCTTATCGTGAAACATTAACACAAGCTGGTGAATGTGAAGGTAAATACATTAAACAATCTGGTGGACGTGGACAATACGGACATGTATGGATTAAATTCGAACCAAATCCTGAAAAAGGATATGAATTTGTTGATGCAATTGTTGGTGGTGTTGTTCCAAGAGAATATATACCAGTAACAGATAAAGGTTTACAAGAAGCAATGGCTGCAGGTATACTTGCAGGGTATCCAATGGTAGATGTTAAAGCAACATTATTTGATGGTTCTTACCATGATGTTGACTCATCTGAAATGGCTTATAAGGTTGCTGCTAGTTTAGCACTTAAAGAAGCTAAGAATAAATGTAAACCAGTATTACTTGAACCTATAATGAAGGTTGATGTAGTAACACCAGAAGAATATTTCGGAAATATTATGGGTGACTTAACTTCAAGAAGAGGAAGACCATCAGGTCAAGAATCACTTGGTAATGCGGTAAGATTAACTGCTTTAGTACCACTTGCTGAAATGTTTGGTTATGCAACTAGCTTAAGAAGTAATTCTCAAGGTAGAGCAACATTCCAAATGCTTCCAGATCATTATGAAGAAGTACCAAGAAATATTGCAGAAGAAATAATTAAGAAAAATGGTGCAAAATAAGTATCAAACTACTTGATAAATTCAAGAAGTTTAGATAAAATATAATAGTAACTTAAAAAAGGAGGAAATAAAGATGGCAAAAGAAAAATTTGATCGTTCAAAACCACACGTTAACATTGGTACAATTGGACACGTTGACCATGGTAAGACAACATTAACTGCTGCTATAAGCGCAACATTAGCAAAGAAAGGATTAGCTCAAAAGGTTGCTTTTGATAATATTGATAAAGCACCAGAAGAAAAAGAGCGTGGTATTACAATTAATACTGCTCATATCGAATATGAGACAGCTAAAAGACACTATGCACACGTAGACTGCCCAGGACACGCTGATTATGTTAAAAACATGATAACAGGTGCGGCTCAAATGGATGGAGCTATACTAGTTATAGCTGCTACAGATGGACCTATGGCTCAAACTCGTGAACATATATTACTTGCTCGTCAAGTTGGTGTTCCAAGAATGGTTGTATTCTTAAATAAATGCGATATGGTTGATGATCCTGAATTATTAGACTTAGTTGAAATGGAAGTTAGAGAATTATTAAGTTCTTATGGCTTTGATGGAGACAATACTCCAATAATCCGTGGTTCTGCATTAAAGGCTCTTGAAGGAGATCCTGCATATGAAGAAAAAATTATGGAATTAATGGATGCTGTTGATGAATGGATTCCAACTCCAGTTAGAGATATTGATAAACCATTCTTAATGTCAATTGAAGATGTTATGACAATTACAGGACGTGGAACAGTTGTTACAGGACGTGTTGAACGTGGTGAATTAAAATTAAATGAAGAAGTTGAAATAGTAGGTATAAAAGATACTAGAAAAACTACAGTTACAGGAATCGAAATGTTCCGTAAATCATTAGATTCTGCTCAAGCAGGAGATAATGCTGGTGTATTATTACGTGGTATTACTCGTGACCAAGTTGAACGTGGTCAAGTATTAGCTAAACCAGGAACAGTTACTCCACATATGGAATTTGAAGCAGAAGTTTATGTATTAAGCAAAGAAGAAGGCGGACGTCATACTCCATTCTTCTCAAAATATAGACCTCAATTCTATTTCAGAACTACAGATATAACTGGTGAAATTATATTACCAGAAGGAACTGAAATGGTTATGCCAGGAGATAATACAAAGATGACTGTTGAATTAATTCATCCAATTGCTATTGAACAAGGAACTAAATTCTCTATCCGTGAAGGTGGAAAAACAGTTGGTTCTGGTGTAGTAAGTAAGATAATTAAGTAAAAAAATAAGAGCAGAAATGCTCTTTTTTGTTTATAAAAAAGAGTTAATTAACTCTTTTTCATACTTGATATTATTAAGTTCTTGACTGGTTCAATATTTTTAAATGCATTATATTTAACTCTATTAACAACTAAAACATATTCACCAATATATTCAGTTACTGTAGTATTAAATCCTTTTTTAAATTCATATAAACCATAGTATTTATTCTTTTTTGTAAAGTCTCCTGTTATTCCATTAAAATTAAACTTGGTAAAACCCGCGTCTTTATAATGCTCAATTACTTTCCATTTTAATAAGTGATTAGCATTAAAGTTTTTAAATTTAAAGTTAATACCATCAATCAAGAAGAATACCTCATCACCATAAGTAACTACTGCATTACATGCAATTACTATATATTTTCTATCTCTATATAATTTAGTACCATAAACTATATCGTTTTTATATGAATTAAGTAATCTATCAGATTCTATTTTTTTATTTAATAATTTTGCTTTTGCTTTAGAATCTGTAATCATTCTTTGTAATTGTTCATTTAGTTTAGCATTTTTAGCAGATTCGTGTTCATATAATAGTTTACTATTTTTTAAAAATACTTCAGTATTTATCCTAGCAAAATATACATCAAACATATTAAATTTGCCAAAAATATCATACATATCTAAGTAATAATCAAATTTTCTATTTTGTTTTCTATTTATCATTTGATAAAACAATCTTAAATCATCTTTATTACCTTTAAATACCTCAACACCCTTTCTTAAACTATTACGAACTTTAGTCCTAGTAATTTTATCAAAACTATTAAAGATTATTTCTTTTGGTGCCCTAGATTTAAGTATCATATTCCATCTCGGTTTTAAGTTTTCAAAATATAAATTAAAACCATTGTGTTCATAGCCCATTCTTTTTAAAGATTCAGATATATTTACACCATTTTGTCCATTTTCAAGTGGTTTTCCATTTTTATCCCTTTCTAAATGTGTTATATGCGGATCAATTATTAAATAAGTAATTCTTTTACTTGCTAAATATTCTTTTAATAAAAATGTAAATTGCTCAAGTAAGGGATAATCATTAAAATCGATTAAGTATCCTCTTGGAGAATATCCGACATTTATATTAAATATTGCACTTTTAACTAATATCAAACTAGCAGCAATAATATGCCCACTATCTTCAAGACCTATATATAAAGAACTAAACCCATGCTTTGACATTAGTGTACCATATTGTGAAGTTTGATAATAACTACGATATGGGTGATTAAATGCAAAGTCATCAAAATCTCTTTTATTTAATTCAACTATTCTCATGATATCCTCCTTACACCAAATATACTATATAAGTATATCATATTTATTCTAATATTGCGAGTGTAATTTTGTAAATAAAATTATATAAATTGTGTTGGTATGCCTTATTTTATAGTATAATTATTATGGAGGGTAAATTATGTTTAAAAATAATAAGATATTTATATTAGGAATGGCTAGAAGTGGTTATGAAGCTGCTAAAGTATTATTAAAAAGGGGAAATAAAGTAATTATCAATGATAAAAATACTGATCAAGATAAAGAACATGTAGATTTTCTTACTAAGAATGGTGCAGAAGTAATTCTTGGAAGTCATCCAGTAGATTTGATTACTAAAGATATAGACTATGTAATTAAAAATCCTGGAATAAAGGATAGTCACGAAATAATAATGCGTGCTAAAGAATTAGGAATACCAGTTATAAATGAAGTAGAAATGGCTTATATGCTTTTACCTAGTGATGTTAAGATAGTTGCAGTTACTGGGAGTAATGGAAAGACTACAACTACAACACTAATTTATGAAATATTAAAACATGCACATGCAAATGTTGTTTTGGCAGGTAATATGGGTTATCCATTAAGTTCATTTTTAGATACAATTAAAAGTGGGGATATTCTTCTTATGGAAATATCTATTCAGCAATTATGCAATTTAAGTAAATTTAAAACAAACATTTCTGTTTTAACAAATATATATGAAGCACATCTTGATTTTGTAGGTAATAAGGAAAATTATATCAATATAAAGAAAAGAATATTTAATCATCATACTAAAGATGATTATGCAGTATTAAATTATGATAATAGTGATGTAGTAAATAATACTAGTGACATTATGTCACACAAAGAATATTTTAGTAAAAATACTAAAGTGGATGGTTGCTATATCATGAATGATGCAATATATTATAAAGATGAATTTATAATTAAGTTAAGCGATATATTCCTAAAAGGAAATCATAACTATGAAAATGTAATGGCATCTATAATGGTTGCTAAAATATTAAATGTAAGTAATGAAGTAATATGTGAAGTGTTAAAAACATTTAAAGGAGTAGAACATAGAATAGAATTTGTAAGAGAAATAAATGGTATAAAAGTGTATAATGATTCAAAATCAACAAATGTAAAAGCGACACAAATTGCATTATCTACATTTGATAATAGTACTATACTTTTATTAGGCGGTCTTGATAGAGGACACAGTTTTGAAGGTTTAACGCCATATATGAAAGATGTTAAATTAGTAGTAAGTTTTGGTGAAACAAAAAATAGGATAAAAGAATATTGTGATAGCATTAATATTAAATGCATAGTAGTTGATGCGTTAAATGATGCTGTAAATGAAGCATATAAAAATGCTACAAAAGGAGACATAATATTATTAAGTCCAGCATGTGCATCATGGGATCAATATAAAGACTTTGAAGAAAGAGGAAGAAAATTTAAAGAATATATAAATAATTTATAGGAGGATACATGAGTAAAATTAAAAATGTAAAAGCAAGAGAAGTACTTGATTCAAGGGGAAATCCTACAGTAGAGGTGGATGTAATCTTAGAAAGCGGAATTATAGGAAGAGGTATTGTACCAAGTGGAGCTTCAACAGGCGAAAGAGAAGCTTTAGAACTCCGTGACGAAGAGGCTAGATACCTTGGTAAAGGAGTTCTTAAAGCAGTTAATAATGTAAACACAATAATTAAAGATGCAGTTATTGGAATGGATGTGTTAGATCAAAAAGCATTAGATGAAAAAATGATTGAGTTAGATGGGACTAAAACGAAAAGTAAACTTGGTGCAAATGCAATATTAGGTGTTTCAGTTGCAGCTATGAAAGCAGCAGCGTTATATAAAAAAGAGCCTCTTTATAAATATATAGGTGATGGTAGAACTTTACCTATTGCTATGATGAATATATTAAATGGTGGTGCTCATGCAGATAATCCACTTGATATTCAAGAATTTATGATTGTACCACAACAAGATACAATGAAAGAAAGAGTAAGAGTTGGTGCTGAGATATTTCATAATTTAAAAAAGATATTAAAAAAATTAGGAATGGTTACTGCTGTTGGTGATGAAGGTGGTTTTGCACCTAATATAGTATCAAATGAAGAGGCCATAAAACTAATAATTAAAGCAATAGAATTAGCAGGATATAAACCAGGAGTAGATGTAAAATTAGCACTAGATATTGCAGCAAGTGAACTATATAAAGATGGTTACTATAATATTGAAGGTAAAAAACTAAATATTGATGAACTAATTGATTACTATCAAAATTTAGTAGATAAATATCCAATATGTTCAATTGAAGATCCTGTTGATGAAAACGATTGGGATGGGTTTAGATTAATTACAGAAAGACTAGGAGATAGAATTCAATTAGTAGGAGATGATTTATTTGTTACTAATAAAGAATTTTTACAAAAGGGAATAGATACTAAATCTGGTAATGCTATACTACTTAAAATAAATCAAATTGGTACAATTACAGAAACACTAGAAACAATTGATTTAGCAAAGAAAAATGGTTATAAAACTATAATAAGTCATAGAAGTGGTGAAACAGAAGATACTACTATTGCACATCTTGCAGTTGGACTTGACCTAGGTCAAATTAAAACAGGTTCATTATCACGAACAGATAGAATTTGTAAATATAATGAACTTATGAGAATTGAAGAAGAAATAAATAATTTATAAAAATACAAATACATTTTCTTAAGTATCACAAAGTATACTTGCCAAAATGTTAACTTTATGGTAAAGTATAGACTGAAGGTGATTTTATGGAAACTTTAATAATGATTATTTCAGTTTTATTGATTACAATTGTTTTATTACAAAGTGGAAAAGCAGAGGGAGGTTCAGCCATATTTGGAGGCTCATCTGATTTATTTAGTAAAAGAAAAGAAAGAGGTAGTGAATTATTTATCACTAGATTAACTGCTATTTTAGGGGCATCTTTCTTAGTTATTTGCTTAATTATGTCGCTTTAATTTAAAATAATTGCAAAAAAGACTTTTTATAAGTCTTTTTTTATTTTATAATGGTTATATGGAGGATACCATGAGAGAAGATGTTATTAAGATTTTAAAGAGTAGTGAAGTACCACTATCTGAAATAGAAATAAATGAAAAAATGTCTAATGATGTAAATTTAAAAGATTTATGTGAAACACTTAGAGATATGGAAAAGTGTGGAAGTGTATATGTGACTAAGAAAGGTAAATATACTTTATATGAGAATACTCATTTAAAAGTAGGAAGATTATCAGTTAATAAAGCTGGTTTTGGATTTGTAATTATGGAAGGAGAACCAGATATTCATATTAAAAAAGAAAATATGAACGGGGCACTTCATAATGATTTAGTTGCATGTGAATATATATCAGATGAAGAAGGAAAGATTATAAGAATTCTTGATAGAAGTTTTGATACTGTAATTGGAGAATATAGTAGTATTGATGAACATCTTGGCAAAATTTCTTTAGATGACCCAAGAATTAAAATGGAAATTTTGATAGATGAAAATCATAGGAATGGTGCGATGCCAGGGCACAAAGTTATCGTAAAACCATATGCAGAAATAACTAAGACTAAGTATTATGGAGAGGTACTTGTAATTTTAGGGCATAAAGATGATGTAGGCATAGATATTTTATCAAAAGTGTATGAACACGATATAAATCCTAATTTTAGTGATGAAACTATGCTTGAACTTAAAAATATACCTGATGTTGTAAGTGAAGAAGATATAATAGGTAGAAAAGATTTAAGAAATAAAAAAATAGTTACAATGGATGGTGATGATGCGAAAGACTTTGATGATGCAATAAGCATTGAAAAGTTATCTAATGGAAATTATAAATTGGGTGTTCATATAGCAGATGTTAGTAACTATGTAAAAGAAAATACTGCTTTAGGACGTGATGCAGAAAGTAGAGCTACTAGTGTTTACCTTGTGGATAGAGTAATACCTATGATTCCTCATCAATTATCTAATGGAATTTGTTCATTAAATCCACATGTAGATAGATTAACTATGACATGTGATATGGAAATTAATACTGATGGTAAAATCTTAAGTTATGATATATATGAATCTGTTATTAATTCAAAACTTAGAATGACTTATAAGAAAGCTAACATGTATTTAGAAAAAAATATAATAGAAGCTGGGTATGAAGATTTTACTAAAGAATTAAGTTTGATGAAAGAATTATCTCTTATTTTAAAAGAAGTAAGATTTAAAAGAGGAGAACTTACATTTGATATTCCTGAAGTAAAGATAAAAGTGGATGAAGAAGGAAAACCAATAGAAATTGGCGAAAGAGAAAGAGGAACAGGAGAAAGAATAATTGAAGATTTTATGATAGTAGCCAATGAATGTGTAGCAGAATATATAACAAATATAGGATATCCAATGATATATCGTATACATGAAGTACCTATCGAAAAGAAGATAAGAGAATATTTTTCTTTACTTAAATCTTTAGGTCATAGAATTAAAATAAAAGGGAAAATTAATGAAATTAGTCCAAAACAAATGCAAGAAGTACTTGATAGTCTAAGAGATTATGATGATTATGAAATGCTTTCAGAACTTGGACTAAGATCAATGAAAAAAGCTATTTATAGTATAGAAAATTTAGGGCATTTTGGTCTTGCAAGTAAGTGCTATTGCCATTTTACTAGTCCAATACGAAGATATCCTGATTTAACTGTTCACAGAGTATTAAAAATGATACTTCATGGGGATAACGTTACTGGAGCTGATTTAGATAATCTATCAAAAATGCTTGATAAAGAGGCCATACATTCCTCATTAAAAGAGAAAAACTCTGTTGAATGTGAACGTGATGTTGATGATATGAAAATGGCTGAATATATGATGGATCATATAGGAGAAGAGTACGATGGTAAAATATCAGGTGTTATTCCTTCTGGTATGTTTGTAAGATTAGATAATAGAATAGAAGGTAAAATTCATATTTCAAATATTAAAGGAGACTATTATATAGTTGATGAATTATCGCAAAGTGTATATGGAAAAAGAAGTGGAAAAAGATATAAATTGGGAGATGGTGTAAGGATAAAAGTTATAGATGCATCTAAGGTAGAAGGTACAATAGATTTTGAACTAGTAAATAGAAAAGAGGTAAATAATGATAAAGAAGAAAAATAAAAAAGGATCATTAATAATAGTATTTTTAGTACTTATAATAGTTGTATTTGGCAGCTTATATGTATTTAATGAAAAATTTAGAAAAGAAACAGGTGAGAAACCAACAGAACTTGATAAAACAGATGAAAATCCACTTGTTTATACAGGTTCAGTTACCTTAGCAGGAAATGTACTTATTAATAGTGATATGTGGTATGACACAAGGTCAGGAGATGGTGTATATGACTTTTCAAATGCATTTAAATTATTTAAAGAAAATTTAAAAAAATCAAATATAAGTTTTTATACACAACAAAGTCCAGTTGGTGGAAAAGATCTTGGAATGACTAAAAATTATAATTATAATTCTCCAAATGATATATTAGATGAAATGTTATCCACAGGATTTAATGCAATTTCTTTAGCAAGTTATCATGCATTTGATAAAGGTACTAAAGGAATAACTAATGAAATAACATATTTAAACGAAAAAGATGTTATATATTCAGGAGTTAGTACTAAAGAAGAAGATAGACTTAAAAATAGTATAATTACAAAAAATGGTATAACATATGCACTATTATCTTATACAATGAGTACAGATGAAAAATTAAAAGATACTTATTCAGTAAGTGTATATAGTGAAGAACTTGCTAAAAAAGATATTGATAAAGTTAAATCAAGTGTAGATGTAATAATTGTATCAATAGATTTTGGTAATGTTGCAAATTCAACTCAAGTTTCGGAAAAACAAAAATCAGTTGTTGATTTCCTTGTAAAGGAAGGAGTTAATGTTATTGTTGGAAACAATAGTTATTCTATTCAACCAATTGAAATAATAGACAACACTTTAGTTTGTTATTCACTAGGTAATCTTTTATCTGGACATACAAGAATTGATTCAAGAATAAGTGCAGTTGTTGATTTTAATATATCTTTAACAAAAGAAGAAGGCAAAAAGAAAATAGAATTTAAAGATATTAATGTTATGTTTACATATTCATATAATAAAGATAATTCAAATTATAAAGTAGTACCATTTAATAAAATAACTAATGAATTTTCAAGTTATAAAACGTATTATGAAAAATATAAAACATTATTAACAGATGGCAAAGATTATATTAATGTGTACGCATTAGGAGATACTAATGGAAATACTGAACAAAAAAGCTAAGTTCGATTATTTTATAGAAGATACATTTGAATGTGGAATAGTTCTAAAAGGGACAGAAATAAAATCAATTAGAAGTGGCAAAGCAAATTTAAAAGATAGCTATGGTATTATTAAAAATAATGAATTATATATATTAAATATGCACATTTCACGTTATGAAGCTGGTAATATATTTAATCATGAAGAAACACGCACAAGAAAATTACTGGCACATAAAAAAGAAATATATAAAATGAAAAATAAGTTAAATATAGAAGGCTATACTCTTATTCCTGTCAAATTATATATAAAAGATGGCAAAGCAAAAATTTTACTTGGAGTTGCTAAGGGTAAGAAAAATTATGATAAAAAAGAAGTAATAAAAGAAAGAGATATAGAAAGATTTAATAAAAAGACTATGAATTATTAGTCTTTTTTGTTATAATGTATCTATGGGGCTGTTATGGTTTCGACGGGAATATTGAAGCATGAATTGCAAGTCGTAGGTATGCGTTAAATCCAAATTAAAAATAACTGGAAACAGAAATCAATTAGCTTTCGCTTAATTTAAGGAAGCTCATCCTGTATTTATTTTCTTACGATGAATATAAGGGTGTCATAAAGTAAGATATATTGTATATTTGATTAGGGTATATAATGAAAATAACTAATCTAGTTAATAATTTATTTGTTTGTTTTTATGTTATTAATGAAATTTGTAAATGAACTAAGCTTGTAGAGGTTTATGTAGTCATATTTTCGGACAGGAGTTCGAATCTCCTCAGCTCCACCAGATTGATTGATACTCGAACTTTTCGAGATGATATAAAACGACATTGCAAAAGTCGTTTTTAATATATTTTTAAGTAACTTTATAAAATATAAAAAACTAATATCTTTTTACGTTAAATGTTGATAATCAAATGTTTTTTATAAATCGCTGATAGTTAGGTTAACTTATTTTATATTAACACTATAAATAGTAAAGTAGATACTATGTTTGAAATCAACGACAATATATATTTAAATAAATGTTGAAAAAAAATGTATATTGTGGTATTCTTTTATCATAGGAGGCGTGTGATATGGATAAAATAATGGAATTTTTAGCACAATATTATCTTTATGTAGCACTAGGCTCATTAGGAATAATTATTATATTAGTGTTAATAATCATTATAGGTAATAGCAAGAAAAAAAGAAAACAAAAAGGGGTAATAGCAAATATACCAAATATGCAAATGGGAGTTGTTAATAATGTTAATCAACCAATGCAACCACAAGGTGTTGCTGGAGTTAATCAACCGATGCCAATAAATGAAGTGCCACAAGCACAACAGGCAGTAAATAGTATGTCATCTTTAGAAAAAAGTTTGACACCAAGTAATGAGGAATTTAATGCTATGTTAGGTGGTATTCCTGAACCTGCTTCACCAGTAGAGATGCCAGTAGAAAGTGCACCTGTTGAACCTGCTTCACCAGTTGAAGCACCAGTAGAAAGTGCACCTGTTGAACCAGTTTCACCAGTTGAAGCACCAGTAGAAAGTGCACCTGTTGAACCAGTTCCTGAGATAGAAGCACCAGTTGTTGCTGAACCTGCTGTTGTTGAACCATTAGAAGTATTTGGTGTAAGTACAGAAGAAGAAAATCCTACACCGAAAGGTACAGCAGTTGCTGGATTCAGTTCAGTTAATGTTGAAAAATAATAGTTAGATTAAATAAAGTTCTCATTAGAGAACTTTTTTCTATTAAAAAATAAATTTATATGTTATAATATGTTACAGTAGGTGAAAGAAATGAAGAGTAAGAAATATATTATTGTTTTGTGCTTACTATTTTTGACAACTGGCTGTGATTTGACTTATAGAATTAATATAGATGAAAATATAAATGTAGAAGAAGTCGTGATGTTAAGTGAAGATTATAGTGTAATACTCACATATACGAGTAAACCTACAGAATATATACAGAAAAATTTAGATGATGTAAAGAGGTATGATTCATATAAGGATTATGCTATTGATACATATAATTCTAATAATAATGTTATTGGTAGAGGTACTAGAAAATATACTAGTTTAAATGATTATAAAATTGGTAGTGTTTTTTTAAGTGAAATGTTTAAAGATATAAATATTTCTGATAATGATGGTATTATATCTATTGATATGATACCGGTAGAATCATTTCCTTATTTTGAAGAAAGTACAATATATGATTCACTTTTAAATAATGCATATATTGAGATTTCTCTACCATACAAAGTTGTTAACAGCAATGCAGATAAAATTAATAATAGGGTATATAAATGGGAAATAAATAAAGAAGAAAAATTAAAAGAAATAAATATTACTTTTGATAGTACTAAAAATTTAGACAAAAAAATTCCGTTATCAATATTAATACTTTCAGGTTTTATATTATTGGTAGCAACGTTTGGTTTATATGTATATATTCAATATAAGAAAAATAGCAAATAATAGGAGGATTTATGAATTTAGATATACTTACAATTTTAAGAAATGTTATTGATATATGTTTGGTATGGTTGGTATTGTACTATGTGCTTAAAAATATAAGAAATAACGTTAAAATGACTTTATTGTTTAAAGGACTTATAATATTACTTATTATAAAGATACTTGCTGATTTATTAGATTTATATACAATTGGATTATTAATTGAATATGTAATAATGTGGGGACCTCTTGCTCTTATAATAATATTCCAACCAGAAATTAGAAATACTTTAGAGCAATTAGGAAGAACTCAGCTTTTAGGAAGACATAAGACTTTAACTGTTTCTGAAAGAGAAAAAATGGTTTCTGAAATAGTAAATGCTGTTGAATATTTAAAGAAGAATAGAATAGGAGCATTAATTGTAATAGAAAGAGATTACAGTCTAAGGGAATATATAGAAAGAGCTAAAAAAATATATGCTGAAATATCAAGCGATTTATTAATCTCAATATTTTTCCCAAACAATCCATTGCACGATGGTGGTGTAATAATTCAAGGTGATAAAATAACAAGTGCTGGTGTAGTATTTCCTACAAGTATAGATGCTAGAATAGCAAAAAGACTTGGGACAAGACATAGAGCAGCTATTGGTATAAGTGAAGAATCTGATTGTATATCATTAGTTGTTTCAGAAGAGACAGGTAGAGTGTCAATAGCTATAAATGGCGATTTAAGTTATAATTTAACTCTTGACGATGTTAGAATAATATTACTTGAAGAATTACAACCAAAAACAGATTTTGGTGAAGAAGAAATTGAAACTGTCAAAGAGGAAGGTGATAATAATGAATAAAGTAGTATCATTATTTAGAAAAATTGCAAGATTCTTTGATAAGAAGATTATAACACCTATTACTAAGTTCTTTATATGGCTTGGTGAAAAAGTTAAAAGTGGTGGAAAGAATTTTGAAAAAGTATTTTCTAAGAAAAGTAGTTTAATAATTATTTCTTTGCTTATTTCAGTAGGAATATTTGTATATGTTGATAGGAAGTCAACAACAATATCTGAGACTTCAGCAGAGGTTTTATACAATCAAACAGTAAATGCAATATATAATGAAGAAGCATATGTTATTGAAGGCATTCCAGAATCTGTTGATATAACTATGATAGGTAGAAAGTCTGATTTATATTTGGCAAAACAACTTCCTGTTGATGCAGTTGATATTGATTTGAAAGATTTAAAAGAAGGAACTCATAAAGTCACTTTAAAATATAAAGGCGCTATTAATACAATTAATTATAAATTAGATCCTTCGGTTGCTACTGTTGTTATATATCCAAAAGTATCTGAAAAAAGAACAGTAAGTGCGGATGTATTAAATCAAGATAAGTTACCAAGTACATTATCTATTTCAAATGTTGAGATTGATAGAAAAGAAGTAATAATAAAAGGTGCACAATATAAAATTGATAAGGTTGCAACTGTTAAAGCTTTAGTTGATATAAATAACATAAAGAAACCTGAAGAAGGTGTAAATGTGTTAACTGGTAAAGAGGTTCCACTTATTGCATATGATGAAAAAGGTGTTGTTATAGATGTTGAAATAGTTCCATCTACAGTGACTGCTAAAGTAACTATATCATCTCCAAAGAAAACAGTACCTGTTAAGGTAGTTCCAACAGGTACAGTAGCATTTGGTAAAGCAATTAGTAATATTACTTCATCAGTTGAAAGTGTTACTATATATGGTGATGAATCAACACTTGCCGATATTAAAAATATTACAGTAGAAGTTGATGTATCAGGACTTAATTCAACTAAAAAATATACAGCTACCATTAAAAAACCGAGTGGTGTAAGATATATTAGTGAAACTTCATCTACAGTAACAATATCAGTAGAAAATGAAGTTACAAAGGAATTTTCTGATATTGCAATAAATTATGAAAATTTGGATGAAAGATATATGCCAAATGCAGTAGATAATGAAGATAAGTACGCTACTGTAATTGTTAAGGGTGTTGAATCTGTAATAGAGTCTCTTGATGAGAAAGCAATAAAAGTTTATGTAGATTTAAAGGGATATACTCCAAATAATGGTGAAACTATAGATGCTGATGTTATAGTTGAATGTGATGATGTTAGATTATCATGTGCTCCAAAAGTTAAGAAGGTATCATTAGTAATTACAAGGAAAAGTTAGACTTTTCCTTTTTTTACATATAAAAGTTGACAAATTCATATGTTTTAAGTATAATTTACATTGGTACATTTTTCACATCCCATATAAGTATAGTGTTCCGGACTATGACTTAAAAAATGAAGGGAGAGATATTATGACAACTTTTATGCAAAAGAAAGCAGAAGTTGAACGTAAATGGTATGTAATTGATGCTAATGATATAGCATTAGGACGTGTAGCTACTAAAGCTGCTCATATCTTACGTGGAAAACACAAAGTTACTTATACGCCACATGTTGATTGTGGAGACTATGTAATAATAGTTAACGCTTCTAAGGTTAAACTAACAGGTAATAAACTAAATGATAAATTGTATTATAATCATAGTGGATATACTGGTGGTTTAAGAGTTAGAAATGCTAAAACAATGAGAGAAAATTATCCTGAAGAAATGATTGAAAGAGCTGTTAAAGGAATGTTACCAAAAGGAAGACTTGGAAGAGCTATGTACAAAAAACTATTTGTATATGCTGGTCCTGAACATAAGCATCAGGCACAAATGCCAACAGAAATAAAGGTTGATTAGGAGGAATATAATGGCAGAAAAGAAAGTTTATACTGGAACAGGTCATAGAAAAAGCTCTATTGCTAGAGTTAGAATGACTGAAGGTAAAGGTAAAATAACTATTAATGGAAAAGATGTAAATGAATATTTACCATTCCCAACATTAGTTATGGATTTATGTCAACCACTAGATATAACTAATACTAGAGATAAGTTTGATATCGATGCAAAAGTTAATGGTGGTGGATTCTCTGGTCAAACAGGTGCAGTTCGTTTAGGTATTACAAGAGCTCTTTTAGAATATGATGGTAATACAGATCCAACAAGTGAAAATTCATTTAGAAAAGTATTAAAAGCTGCTGGATTCATTACTAGAGATTCAAGGAAAAAGGAAAGAAAGAAACCAGGATTAAAGAAAGCTCGTAGAGCACCACAATTCTCAAAACGTTAATAGTAACTATAGGACACTTTGGTGTCCTTTTTGTTTTATTTACATATTATATATGTGAAAGGAGTGTCATATGTATCAAAATAAACAATACTATCCAAATGATGGTTATCATATGAACCAAAATAATAAGTATCCTACATACTATACAAATAAAGATGGAGATAGAATAATTAGTGGAGGGTTTTTAGGACCATTTGTACTTGGAGGTATAACTGGTGGATTAGTTGCACCTTATTTTTATAGACCATATCCAGCACCTTATCCAATGCCATATCCGCCAAGATATTGGTAATATATAGAAATATTTAAAAATTTTAAATAAAAAAAACACATCATGAGTGATGTGCTTTTTTTAATGTTTTAAAGTAATCAGTTGTAATAACTGCATCATTAATTTTAACTAACTTGTTAACAAGTTCATTCTTTTCATTTAATTCTTCTTCATCTATACTTTTACCATTTGTTACTTTATTATTTTCAACATATACATTTCCATCATACCAAGAGTAATCATTAAAGAATACTAATCCTTTGTAATTTTTATCAAATGCATCATTCATTAAGTAATAATTTGGATGATATTCAAGTCCAAGTAAGTTTAACATGGTTGGAAGTATATTAAGTTGTGAAGTAACTTTGCTTATATCTTTTCTTTGCATTCCGTTACTCCATACCATCCATGTAGTATTATTAATTAAATTATTTTCAGTTATTTTATATTTATCAAGTAAAGTTTTATCATTAAGTGTATATAAATAATGGTCTGCATATAAAACTAATACTGTATTGTCAATAAGTCCTTTTTCTTCTAAGTTTTCAATTAATAACTTAAGCATGTCGTCAGTTTCTTTTGCTTGTAATTTTAAACATTCATATTCAGATAAAGGAGTAGTTTTGTCTTCTACTAAAAGGTTACATACACCTTTATCTATTTGGAAAGGCATATGTGCTGAATAGGTTATTATATAGTCTGCAAATTTTTGCTCGGTATTAAATATTAATTTGTTAAAGTTCTCATTTTTAATAAGTTCAGTATCCAACCAGTATGTATTATCTTTGTAATACTTTCCATTATCCATTGATTTTAAACTATTAAATGAATCATATCCGAAAGCTTTATAATTTACATTTCTTGAATAATATTCTGGTGTATTCATATGAAATGCATTTACTGTATAACCTGCTTTTTTTAGTAGATTTGCTAATGAATAATCATAGTTATTCTTATTATATGTATATGCACTATCGTTTACTGTTATTGGTGTTGTATAACCTGTATTAACCATATATTCAGAATTAAAAGTAGATCCTGCACCACTTGTAAATGAGTAATGATTATTAAAATTAATTGAATTATTTCTTAAACTATATAAAGTAGGCATAATTTCTTTAGTAACAAGGAAACTATCAATACTTTCAAGTTGTACAAATATTACGTTTTTATCTTTAAATAATCCAGTATATTCATTACTATACTCTATATTTTCGCTAAATTTTTCATCAAGTACTTTCTTTTCGCCACTATCTATATTTTCTTTTTCCTTTATAAAATTAACATATAAATTTCTTATATTATATTCATAAAAACCTGCTACTTGCATACTTCTATTATTATCATTAAATGCTATATATACATTTCTTGGTTTTCTCCATGCATCCCATGTAGATACTTTTTCTCCTAAGAATAAAGGCGTTATTGTGTGAATAAGTGCAAAAACAGGGATTAGTACCATCAAGTATTTAAAGCTATTCTTTTCTTTTTTAGGATAGAACTTAACTCCAAAGTATGCAAGTGTAATAGTAATAAATGTAGTTATAAAAACCCATATAGGACTACTTTTAATTGCATCTATTAAATATTCTCCACCTTCACCAGCGTATTTTAATACAGAAAAATCAAAAAAAGTTTTAAAATATGAATAATATATAGAATGAGTTAAAAAAAGTAATAATGAAATAGATATTGCTATAATATATATACTTTTACCATATTTTGATTTAAGCGATAAACAAAAGCTTAAGGTTAAAAATATCCATCCAATTGTGAATAAGTTTGGTACTAAATAATGTATCTTATAAAAATTTATACTCTTTGTAAAATATCTTAAGACTATATCTAGAATTAAAAAAGATAAAGTCATTAAAATTATGTGTTTATTTCTATTTAAAAAATTTGCTATTTTTTTCATACTGCATCAACTCCGGTAATAATTATACCATATCTTTTGTTATTTTTAAAATATTGTGTGTTATAATGTTAATATAGGTGATTATATGAAGCTGTTAAATAAAAAAGATTGTACTAATATATTAGTACTTGTATCTATATTTTTTATAATTATATTTGCTATAGTTGGTATTAAATATGTTAATGGATCTACAGTTGATTGGAATTCACAGCACTGGGTAATTCCTGAATATTTTAGAAATTTATATTATGATACACATGATATATTTCCAAGTTTTGCATTTAATTTGGGTGCGGGTGAAAATATATATAATTTATCTTATTATGGCTTTTTAAATCCGTTATTATTAATATCATATTTATTACCTAATGTAAGAATGGTTGATTATATTATAGTTATGATGATGGTTGTAGTAGTTTTAAGCATATTTTTTATGTATTATTTTTTGCGTAAAAGATTTAATAGTAAATATTCATTTGTTGGTACTTTATTGTTTTTATTGTCGGGTCCAATTATATATCATACTCATAGACATATAATGTTTATAAATTACATGCCATTTTTAATTTTAGCACTTATTGGTATTGATAATTATTTTGATAAAAATAAAAAAGTCTTACTTATAATAAGTACGTTTTTAATTATTATGACAAGTTATTATTATAGTGTAGGTTCTTTAATTTGCATTACTTGTTATGCAATATATAAATATTTAGAATTGAACGATAAAATCGTATTTAAACAGTGTGTAAAGGATAGTATTAAATTTATACTTATAATGTGTGTGCCTATACTTATGTCATGCGTTTTAACACTTCCTACATTATATGCCTTGCTAAATGGAAGAAATAATATAACGGATATGGTTAGTATTTATAAAATGCTAACTCCTACTGTTGATTTAAATCAAATACTATATAATGCATATACGATGGGTATTACATCAATAATATTTTTAGCCATTGCATTATCTTTATCTTTAGTAAAAAAAGAAAATAAGTTCTTATCATTAATATTTGTACTTGTAATAATATTTCCAATATTTATTTATGCCTTAAGCGGATTTATGTATTATAGAGGAAAAGTGCTAATACCATTTTTACCGCTTGCAATATTATTGATAGTAACAGCTATAAATAATATATCAATTAAAGATAATAAGAGATTTATAGTTATTTTTACAATATTTAGTGTACTTGAAATAGTTTTTTATATTTATAGTAAGACATATATATTTATTTTAGATGTTATAATTCTTTATATAAGTTATTTAATATATAAAAAGAAAGCTAATAAAAATATAATTATTTATCCTTTATGTGTAACTGCACTTCTTTGTTGTATTGTAAATAATTTGCAAGACACATATGTTACTAAAGAAAATATAAATCGTCAATACGACATGGAATATTATAACAAAATAACTTCTATTATTAATAAAGATGAAAATTTATACAGAATGGGAAATGATACTTTTGGTATATTTACATCTAATAGGGTAGTTAATACAAATTATTATTTACCATCAATATATTCATCAGTTGAAAATAAAAATTACTTTAATTTTGTAAATAACATGATGGGAAGTGAAATGAGTGAGAGAATTGCTACTGCTATACTTCCAAGCAAAAATATAATGTTTAATACATACATGGGTACTAAATATATTATGACAAATACTAATCCATCAGTTGGATATGAGAAAGTATATGATAATATATATGTTAATGAAAATGTTTATCCTATTGGGTATGCATCATCAAATATAATTAATAAAGCCACATATGACGCATTGTCATATCCTGATAACATATATGCATTACTTACAAATATAGTAGTAGATGATGGCAGTAATAACGTAGGTATATTTGATAGCAAAATTCTAAAAGAAAATCTTAATTTAGATGTAACTGATAAAAACGTTAAAATAAAAAGTGATGATAACTATTACACTATAAACAGTAATGATAATGGTTATATAAACTTAAATTTGAATAAAACTTTTCAAAATAAAATTCTATTTATATCTTTTGATATGTCTTATTCTGAATATTGTAGTGTAGGAGATACAAGTATAACTATTAATGATGTTAAAAATACATTATCTTGCAGAGAATATATATATCACAATAAAAACAATAATTTTACATATGTAATCTCATCTAATGAAGATATTGCATCACTTAATGTAAAATTTACAAAGGGAAAATATGTAATTTCAAATATTAATATATATTCACTTGATTATGAATATATAACTTCAAGTGTAGGAGGTGTTGATGAATTTAAGATTAATAAAGAAATGACTTCTGGAGATACAATAATTGGTGAGATAAATGTTAATGAAAATTCTTATTTTAAATTATCAATTCCATATGATAAAGGATTTAATGTTTATCTAGATGGAGAAAAAATTGAATATGAAAAGGTTGATAATGCATTTATAGGTTTTCCTATACATGAAGGAAATCATATTATAAAAGTTTCATATGCATCACCATACTTACTTATTGGTTTAATATTATCAATGATCGGTGATATGATATTTTTACCAATAATATATGCAGACAAGGGAAAAAGAGAGGATTAAGTATTTTAAAATAATTTACTATAACGTTTTTCTATGATATAATTTGTATGTGTTATAATAATAATTGTAAATAGGAGTAATATGAAAGAAAGTATATTAAATTTTTACAAAAGTAATGCACTTGTAATTAATATTTCAGTAATAGTTTTATTTGTTTTTGCATCAGTAGTGTGCTATATATTTAGACAAAAAATAAAAGAGTTGTATTCTAAATATAAAGAAATAATCAATTATGTTATAGTAGGTGTGCTTACTACATTAGTTAGTATAGGTAGTTACTGGTTATTTAGATTTATAATTAGTAATTATGTAGTACTTTCAATAATATCTTGGATTTTAGCTGTTGCATTTGCATATGTAACTAACAGGATGTTTGTATTTGAAAGTAAGAGTAATGATATATTAAAAGAAATAATAAAATTTGTAAGCTGTAGACTTACAACACTTGTTATGGAAGTATTACTGATGATGTTATTTGTATCAGTATTTAAAATAGATGATATGGTATCAAAAATAATACTTCAAGTTGTAGTATTAGTATTAAATTATTTATTTAGTAAACTATTTGTATTTAAAGGAGGAAAAGAATGAAAAAGAAAGTTTTAATTGGAGCAATATTATTATTGTGTATGTGTGGTTGTGGTAAAAAAACAGAGAAAACAGAAGTAACACAAGCAGAAATATCACTTAAGAGTAAAGATTCGGGATATACTTGGAATTGTATAAGTGATGATTCATACATTAAACAAGTATCAAATAGTAATAAAGATGATATTTATACATTTATATATGAAGCACAAAAAGAAGAAGGGATGACTTCAGTTATTTGTAATTATGAAAAAGATGGTGAATCTTTAAATGAAGTTATTTACCAATTTAAATTAGGAAAAAATAAAACACTTACAAACGATGGAAGTACAGGTTCTTATATTGAAGAGAATATACCTACACCAGAAATTAAGAAGATTACCAAATAGTAGTCTTTTTATTTTGGTTTACAAATATATTTAAATGGGTGGTATTAATGTATAAGTATAAAATGCTTATAATATTTCTTTTTTTACTTACTATATTTTGTAATGTTAATGCATATATAAATGAAGCTCCTTTAGTGGGTAAGGTTGTTTATTTGGACGCTGGTCATGGAGGTGTTGACCCAGGAGCATACTATAAAGATATATATGAAGAAGATATAAATCTTTCAATCACTTTAAAATTAAGGGATTATCTTTTAACAAAGGGATGCACTGTATATCTTACAAGAGACGGAGATTATGATTTATCTAATCCTAAAGCAAGACTTAGAAAGCGAAGCGATTTATCAAATAGAGCCTCTTTAATAGATAAATCTAATGCAGACTTATATTTGTCAATTCACCTTAATTCATCTACTAGCATTGCATGGAAAGGCGCACAAGTGTTTTATGATGATATAAATAAAAATAATAAAGATTTTGCACTCGTTTTCCAGAAAAATTTTAATTCAAATCTAGGAAGCAAAAGAGAGGAAAAAGAAATAAAAAATTTATATATGTATAAAAATATTAAAAATGTCCCTGGATTACTTTTAGAAGTAGGATTTATATCAAATGCAAATGAAAGGCAACTATTAAATAAAGAATGGTATCAAAATAAAATTGTAAAGGTAATAACTAAATCAGTAATAGATGTATTATTGTAGATAAATACGTGTTATAATTAAAATGGTGATGCTTATGGCACGTTTAAAAGAATTTAAAACAATTGATGAACAAATAGAAATTTTAAAAGATAAGGGTCTTAGTTTTAATGATGAAGCTTTAGCAAAAAAAATTCTTCTCCGTGAAAATTATTTCTTTATTAGTGGATATAGAGATGCATTTTATAAATCAAATAAGGATAAAGCATTTATAAATGGTGCAACATTTGAGGAATTGTATGCATTGTTTATGTTTGATAGAAATATAAGAAATATTTTATTTAAAAACTTATTAATAGTTGAAAATAATCTTAAGTCTATATTTAGTTATCAATTATCAAGAAAATATGGTTATAAAGAAAAAGACTATTTAAAAATATCAAACTTTACTACAGAAATTTCTAGAAGAAGACAAGTTATTGATGTTATAAATAAAATGAAAAGACAAATTAGGGTAAATGCAAAACAGCATAGTGCTACATTACATTATTTAACTAATTATGGTTATATTCCTATGTGGATATTAGTTAAAGTATTATCATTTGGAATAATTAGTGAACTTTATACAATACTTAAATATGAAGACAAACAAGATATAGCAGATTTATATGGTATATCTGTTGAAGATATGAGTATATTCCTTCCTATAATGGCAAATTATAGAAACTTATGTGCACATGAAGATATGTTATACTCACATAGAAGTCAAAGAAGTATACCAAATAATATATATCATGAGAAATTGCATATAGAAAAAGACAATGAAGAATACTTATATGGTAAAAATGATTTATTCTCACTTATAATAATGCTTAAATATATGCTTACAGATGATAATTTTAGACTTTTAATATATGAATTTGGATATGAAATAGACTTATTAGATGGAAAGATTAGTAGTATTCCAATTGATAAAATACTAGATAAAATAGGTTTTCCAAAAAATTGGAGAGATATAAGAGACTTATAAAAACTATTGACAAATTATTATTGTTAATAGTTTTTTATTTTGAAAATTGGTATAATAAAAATGGCGATGAATATGGAAAAATCAAAAGTTTATTTTACAAAGAACATAACAGGGGATGCACTAATTAAAATGTATGAGGTTTTGGGGGTTAAATTAAATGGTAATGTTGCAGTAAAACTACATTCTGGGGAAGAAGGTAATCAAAACTATCTTAGACCAGAATTTGTAAGACCGATTATTGATTATTTATGTGCTACTGTAGTTGAATGCAATACTGCATATGATGGCGCTAGAAATACAACAGAAAAGCATAAAAAGTTAATGGATGCACATAATTGGACTAAGTATTTTAATGTGGACATTATGGATAGTGAAGATGATGATTTAGAACTTGAAATAGAAAATGGAAAAGTAATTAAAGAAAATTATGTTGGTAGTCATATGAAAAATTATGATTCTGTATTAGTTTTATCTCATTTTAAGGGGCATCCTATAGGAGGATATGGAGGTGCTTTAAAACAATTATCAATAGGTTTTGCATCTAGTAGAGGCAAATCATTTATTCATAGTGCAGGAGTTATAAAAAATCAAGAAAAATTAAGGGATAATCTTGCATCACAAGATAAGTTTTTAGAGTCAATGGCAGATGCTGCTAGTTCAGTTGCAAATTATTTTAAAAATAATATTGTATATATAAATATAATGTGCAATATGTCAGTAGATTGTGATTGTTGTAAAGTTGCAGAAGATCCATGTATAAAAGATATTGGAATTCTTTCATCCATAGATCCAGTCGCACTTGATCAAGCTTGTATTGATTTAGTATATAATTCTAAAGATGAAGGAAAGAGTTACTTAATAGAAAGAATAGAATCTAGAAATGGACTTCATACAATAGAAAGCGCAGAAAAACTTAATATGGGCACTAGAGAATATGAACTTATAAATATTGATTAAAAAGAGTTGCTAATAACTCTTTTTTTAGTATAATACTATTTCGGGGGTATTTATGAACTACATAATTTTATTCATAGCAATTATTGCTATAGTTGTTTTTTGTTATGTGAGTGAGAGTAATAAATACAAAAATAAAATAATTAACTTTTATAATAATTTAAGCAATATATATATTTCACACTCTATGTGTAAAAATATAAAAGAAGAATATTTTGATTTATATAGTAGAGTATGCAAAGTTAAAATTAAACAATATAAATTAATAAAATTTATTTATGATTATGAAAATTTAGAGAATGTTCGTAGTAAATACAATAAGAAATTTATAAAAAAAGAATTAATAAGTAATAAAGAGTTTTTTGACAATATTAATGGTTGTTCTTTAGATAATGCACAAAGAATTGCAGTTATTACAAATGAAGATAATAATTTAATAGTAGCAGGGGCAGGAAGTGGTAAAACACTTACTATGATTGCAAAAATAAAATATTTAATTGAAATAAAAGGTGTAGATGCTAAAAAAATACTATGTATATCTTTTACTAAGGATGCAACTAACAATATTAAGAAAAAATGTAGGAATAACTTAGTTTCATTTCTTACATTTCATGGTTTAGGTAAAAAAATAATTGAAGAATATACAGGTACTAAACTAGATATATCCCTATCTGATTTAGAAAAAATAGTTAATGATTTTTTTAAGAAAGATGTATTAAACAATGAAGAATTAAAAAAGAAAATAATAGATTATTTTGGATATTATTTTTATGTGCCAAGCAAAGATAACAAGTGTTTAGCAGATAAATATGAAAAAGAAGCTTGGTATGATTTTGAAACATTTAGATCTAAAGTAAAATATAAAAATAATAAAAAAATAGAAAAAGTTAGGAATATAGAAGAACTTATTATAGCAAATTTCTTATATTTAAATAGTATTAACTATGAATATAATGCAAATAAAATAAGTGGCATTAATAATTATAAATTTTATTTAAAAGACCATGACATGTATATTGATTGTTCCAATAAAAATAGTTTAAATAAAGAAAATATAAAAATAATAAAAATGAATACTTATTTTAATTCAAATATAATTAAGGATATTGAGAGCGCACTCATTTTAAATAAAATAGTGTTAAAAAGTAGAAACATGGATAATATATATAGAAAGTTAATAAATGAAACATCTAACTTTAACGAGTTATATAATTTAATTATAAAGTTTATAAAGTTATTTAAAGCGAATAACTTTAACTTAGATGATATAGAAAAGTTTATTAATGTAGCAAATAGTAAAAATGATGAATTTGTCCAGAATAGAGAATTAATATTTTTAGAAATTATTAAAAATATATATGTTAAGTATGAAAAGTATTTAAATGAAAACAATAAAATAGATTTTGATGATATGTTAAATCTTGCGACTAGGTGTTTAAACGATAATTATATACCTAGTAATATGAATTATGACTACGTAATTATTGATGAATATCAAGATACATCTATATCAAGATATTCACTTATTAATGCACTTAAAAAACTTACTAATGCAAAAATTATTGCTGTTGGGGATGATTTTCAGTCTATATTTAGATTTACTGGATGCAATTTAGATATATTCGTAAATTTTAATAAATACTTTAGTAATCCGAAGATAATGAAAATCGAAAATACATATAGAAATAGTTATAGTTTAATTAAAGTAGCAGGAGATTTTATAATGAAAAATGATAATCAAATTAAAAAAAACTTAAAATCTAATAAAGAATTATATAAACCTATTATCATTTATTATTATGATTCAACTAATTATAAATCCATACTAAAGAAATCTGTGGATAATTTGATAATTAACCTAAAAACAAAGAGTATATATATTATTGGTAGAAATCATAAGGATTTAAATGAGGTGTTATCCACAGGATTATTTAAAATAAAAAAAGTTATTAACAATCAAACAATACTAGAGTATATAGAAAATAAAGATATTTATATAAAATTTTCAACAGTACATTCATCAAAGGGTTTAGAAGATGAGAATGTAATTATAATTAATCTTAAAAATTCACAAGCAGGATTTCCAAATAAAATGTCTGATGATGAAATACTTAATTATGTAACAAATAATAAAGAAAACTATTTATATGAAGAAGAAAGAAGATTGTTTTATGTTGCATTAACACGTACTAGAAATACAGTGAGCATGTTAGTACCTATAAATTCTCCTTCAATTTTTGTTCGTGAAATTATAAAAGATAATAAAATGCATATAAATGTAGTAAATTAAATTATTTGGTGCAAATAAATAATTAAGATTATATTTATTTGTATTGACACGTGTAATCACACATGTTACCATACGAATGTATTTTAAATATGGATTGTGATTTTAATCTTAATATGAATGAATTATAGTTGATGTGGGTGATAATATGGTAGTTTTAGTAACTGGTAGTAGTAAAGGTATAGGTAGCTCTATAATAAAAGAATTTGCTAAAAATAAGTATGATGTAATTATTAATTATAATAATGATTATAAAAGTGCTTTAGAATTAAAAGAATATGTAGAATCTACATATAAAGTTAACGCTGATATTATTAAGTGCGATATAAGTAATGAAAAAGAAATAATTGAAATGATTAATATGGTTAAATCTAAATATATGATTCTTGATGTTCTTGTTAATAATGCAGGATGTGCACTTGATAATGATATATTTTCAAAGACTAAAGATGAATTTATGAAGGTGCTTGAAGTAAATTTAGTTGGAACTTTTCTTGTAACTAAATATGCACTTGAAAAATTAAATCCAAAGACTATAATAAATATATCTTCAACTGATTCAGTTGATACTTATAATGATATAAGTATTGATTATTGTGCTTCTAAAGCAGGGATTAACGTAATGACTAAAATTTTATCTAGTAAGTTTACAAATATTAAAGTTTGTGCGGTATTACCTAATTGGACTAGTACACCAAGTGTAGATGAAATGGATCCTATATTTTTAAGTAGTGAACTTAAAAGGATTGGCCAAAAAAGGTTATTATCTAGTGATGAAGTTGCAAATAAAGTATATGAAGTTGTAATAAATGAAAATATAAAAACAGGTAGTTTAGTAAGAATTGATGGTGAATAATATGTATAATGAATTTAATATTGATGATAATATTTTAAAAAAGAGTAGAGAATGTGAAAATTTAATAAGTGAAAGATTTAAAGAGATTGATGAAATATGTGAATATAATACTTTAAAAGTATTAAGTGCATTCCATAAGAACTGTGTGTCAGAGTGTCATTTTAATTCTACAACAGGTTATGGATATAATGATTTAGGAAGATCTGCAATAGAAAGTGTTTATAGTGATATATTTAAATGTGAGGATGCTCTTGTAAGAGTACAAATTATATCTGGAACACACGCTCTAACAACTGCTTTTTTTGGTGTATTAAGACCTAATGATACTCTTTTAAGTATATCAGGTAAACCTTATGATACACTAGATGAAGTAATTGGAATTGCAGAAAATCCAAGTTCTTTAAAATCAATAACAGTTTTCTTATGCATACATAGAGTATAACATAAGAAGTTTCCCTCTGGTTCTTTTTCATGTTTTAATTCTCCTTTCATTTAAGAATCACGTTTGTTTTATTTGACTATAATTTACCATTTACACGAGTAATCTGATAGTCATTTTTATTATAAAAATGTGTCAAAAAATTAGTTTTTGTATGAAAAATAGTTTCACAAGCTTCATACTCTTTTTCTTAATTTTGTGGTATTATAAAACAGCTGCATAAAACAAGTCCCTAACTCTATCTTCAAAAAAATAGTGCGCATAACTCATCACTGAAGTAACGAGAATGCGACGCACAGTTATTCAAAGTTTTAATTCATGAATTTTCAGTTGACGCCCTATAAAATAGGGTGTAGTATGGTAATATAACTGATAGAAAGGTGGATACTAATGCCAAGAACAGGAGTTGATCTTTATGAGTACATTATT
>ERZ779737.487-NODE-487-length-37186-cov-3.705206_pt1 | contig 37186 bp, 30 predicted proteins | sample MGYA00511889_ERZ779737 | MGnify/ENA primary metagenome ERZ779737 (study PRJEB29588, sample SAMEA2163575) | human gut metagenome | biome: human gut; feature: human-associated habitat; material: faeces | place: Denmark | collected 2008/2010 ... | reverse complement strand
TCGACAGCAAAAAATAATACGAACCCGTTTTCAGAGTTCGTATTATTCCCTAATGGCGGAGGAAGAGGGATTCGAACCCCCGTGCCCGTGAAGGCAAACGGTTTTCAAGACCGCCTCGTTATGACCACTTCGATATTCCTCCAAGTCATAATATTAAGCCGATTTGCCGAAATACATCTCGATTTGTGCCGTTTTATAAAACACACATTTTGTCTTTGCTTAAAACATTTAGCAAAATATGATAGCTCACGCTTTGCCGCAAAGCCGAAACGGGATAACTTTTTCAAGCGTTGAAATTATAGCAAATAGCAAAAAAGATGTCAACCGTTACGGCTTATAAAATGCAATTGACTTGATAAAGTCGAAGTTTTGTTATACAATCAAGAAAACACGAGGAATTATGGCAGAATATAAATGTCCCGTTTGCGGGAACAAGCTCAGTTTAAACGGCAAATCATACGTTTGCCCGTTGCACCACACTTTTGACGTGGCAAAGGAAGGCTACGTAAATTTTTTGAGTGCAAAGGACAAACACGCAAAAAGTCCCGGCGACAATAAGGAGATGATTTTAGCCCGCAGAGCAATTATGCAAAAAGGATACTACCGCCCCATTTACGAATATATAGCAAGTCACTTTTCGCTCGAGGGTAAATCCGTTTTGGACGTAGGCTGCGGAGAAGGATATCTTACAAGAGAACTCGCGCCGTATTGCGAATGCTGCGGCATCGATATATCCAAAGAAGCAATACGCCTTTGCGCCAAAGCGGAAAAGAAAATTTTTTACAGCGTGGCGTCAATGACTCATCTGCCCTTTTTCGATAACGAATTCGATTATGTCTTTTCGCTTTTCGCCCCCTATCATGCGGAGGAAATTGCAAGAGTTTTAAAGGGAAAGTTTATCGTTTGCACACCCGACAGAAGGCATCTTTTTGAATTGAAGCAAATGCTATACGATACGCCGATTGAAAATCCCGAACCCGACTATAATTTAAAGGAGTTCGAGATTGAAAGACAGGAAAAGGTGCGAGGAAAATTTGCCGCAGACAAAGAAAACATACTGCCGCTTTTAAAGATGACTCCATACTACTATCGCACGCCCTATAGTGCAATCGATAAACTTGCAAATTTAAATGAAGATTTTAAAAAAGAAATATCTCTCGAATTTGTCATAACCGTTTACGCAAAAAAACAATAAATAAAAACGCGCCCGTGCGCGTTTTTTATTTTTGTTTAATGTCATTAGTTATCGCCGCTGTCCGACTTATGCAAGATACTAAATTTAAAGCGGAATATACTGTCAATACTCATATCGCAAAAAATACTGTTTGCCAAACGGTCATTTTTCTAACTTATCGCTTTTGATATTATCTCATCGATTTTCTCTTCATCGAGGACGCCCATAGCAAGGCAAGCTTCTTTTACGGAAATATCTTTTTCAAAAGCGTAATGCACCACTTTTGCGGACATATCGTAGCCTATATAAGGACTGAATGCCGTGGCAAGCATAAGAGTGTTGTTTAAATATTCTTTCATCTTTTTCACATTCGGCCTTATGCCTTCGGCACAGTGAACTTTAAAGCTTTCCGTTGCCTGCGTTAAAAGACGTGCCGATTCGTATATCTTTAAAGCTATGACGGGCATAAAGACGTTCAATTCAAAATTGCCCTGACTTGCCGCAAGCGACACTGCCGTATCGTTCCCTATGACGGAACAGGCAACCATAGTGACGGCTTCGCACTGCGTGGGATTGACTTTGCCCGGCATAATTGAGCTGCCAGGCTCGTTTGCGGGAATTGTGATTTCGCCTATTCCGCAGCGTGGACCGCTGGAGAGCCAGCGCACGTCGTTTGCTATTTTTATCATTGAAGCGGCAAGATTTTTAAGCGCGCCGTGATAGAGAAGCAAAGCGTCTTTAAAAGCCAAGGCGTGATATTTGTTGGGGCTTTCAAAAAACTTTTCGCCTGTAAACGAGGAAAGTTCTTCAACGGCGTATTTTGCGTAGCCCGTGGGCGTGTTGATACCGCTGCCCACCGCCGTTCCGCCGAGCGGTAATACCCTGACAGAGTCTATCGCCTTTTCGATTGCATCATTTGCCTGTTCTAATGCATATCTCCAAGCCGAAATTTCGGCAGAAAACCTGACGGGAGTGGCGTCCTGAAGATGAGTTCTGCCAACCTTGACTATGCCGTCGTATTCCTTTTCGAGCTTTTGAAAAGTACGGCAAAGTGAGTCAATATTTTTAATGAGCTGTTTTGAATTTAAAACCGCCATAACGTGTATAGCCGTAGGAAAGACGTCGTTTGTGCTTTGGCTCATGTTGCAATCGTCGTTCGGGTGAACGTTCGCCAGATGAGCAAGCACTTCGTTTACGTTCATATTCGTTTGCGTTCCGCTCCCCGTCTGATAGACAACCAACGGGAAGGAATCTTTATAATCCGCCCCTAACACCTTGTCGCAGGCATCGCATATTCTGTTGCATTTTTCTTCGCTAAGTTTTCCCGCCTTGAAATTAGCCTTGGCGGCACAACGTTTGACAGTGACTATTGCCCTTATCAAATCATAAGGCATCTTGTCGCCTATTACGAAATTTTCAAGACTCCTTTGCGTCTGTGCACCCCAAAGTTTATCCGCTTCAACCTTAACCTCACCGAGGCTGTCCTTTTCAATCCTATACTCCATAATTTTTAAAAAACTCCAGCATATTATTTGTTACAAACTCGCTCTCCTCCCACAGCGGAAAGATGACGGGATATACGTGATTTAATCTATGTTTTTTTCCCTTTAAGTCGCAAAGCTCGTTTTCCACTCCCCTGTCGTCTAAAACTTGTTTGAAAGACAAGACCTGCCTTCTCATAAAATCTTTTTCGCCTGTCGCCATAAATACGGGCGGAAAAGACTCTACCTTGCAATTTTTTATAGTTACATAGGGCAAAAATTTATTTGTCTTATAATCCTTGCCGAAAAAGGATTTAAGAAAAAATCCTACGGCAGGTATTTTAAGCCGCTTGCGGTAATACTCGATATCGAACACGCCGCAGATAAAGCCTGCCGCCTTAAAATCTATCTTGCTGTCAAAGCCAAGTTCGCTTTTTAACTTCTCGTCGCATTTGACGGCAAGCGCCATAGCGGCAAGATGTGCGCCCGCACTGTCGCCGACAATGTAGGCGTTGTTTAAATCAAAGCCGAATTTATCGGCATTTTTATAAACCCATTCTTGCGCATAAAACAAATCGGACAGATTGTTTGGAAAAACTCCGCTTTTGAGCAACAGCCTGTATGAGATATTGACGACTTTATATCCCTTTGCCGCAATCTCCATACAATAGTATTTGTTGATATCCTTAGTGCCGTAATACCATGCGCCGCCGTGCACGTCTATGATGACGGGAAGCTTTTCGTTTAGTTTTCCCTCAGGATAATATACGTCAAGCAAATTATACAATTTGTCTTCGCCGTATAAAATGTCAAAAGCGCACTCTACCCCCTCGGGAGGTGACTGCGCTTTAAGACGTTTTGTATCTATTTTATTGACCAAGCCGCAAAACTTGTTTACGGCGAACTCGTGAAATCCCATAATTTATACCGTAAAAATTATACACGATTTCATGAGCGTTGTCAATTTTGAATTGACGGGATAAAAAGACCGTTATTCGAGCTCAAACGCTCCCGTGTAGAGCTGATAATATTTACCCTTCTGTTCGATAAGCTCTTCGTGATTGCCTCGTTCGATAATCTCGCCGTGCTCGAGCACCAAAATTACGTCGGCGTTCCTTACCGTTGAAAGGCGGTGCGCTATAACAAAAACCGTTCTGCCCTTCATAAGGTTGTTCAATCCGTTTTCAATGAGTTTTTCCGTTCTCATATCGATGGAGGAGGTCGCTTCGTCCAATATAAGCACAGGCGGGTCGGCTATGAGCGCCCTTGCTATGTTGATGAGCTGCCTTTGACCCTGCGAAAGATTTGAACCGTCCGCAGTTAGCACAGTGTCATAACCGTCGGGCAAGTGCGAAATAAAATAATCGGCGTTGGCAAGTTTTGAAGCATTCAGGACTTCCTCATCGGTAGCGTCAAGCTTTCCGTATCTGATATTTTCTCTGACCGTGTCGGTAAAGAGATGCGTATCCTGCAAAACTATTGACATAGAATGCCTTAAATCTGCCTTTTTGATTTTAGTTATGTTTATCCCGTCATAACGAATCTTGCCGTCCGGCACGTCGTAAAATCTGTTGATGAGGTTTGTTATGGTTGTCTTACCGGCGCCTGTCGAACCGACTAGAGCGACTGTCTGACCGTCGTGAGCCCAAAGACTGATATCCTTTAAAACCGTTTTGTCGGGATTATATCCAAAAGTAACGTCGTCAAACTGCACTTCGCCGTTGAGTTTGACAAGCGTCGTGGTTCCGTCCGCTTTATGGAAATGTTTCCACGCCCAAACACCCGTCCGCTCAGAACATTCGGTGAGCTTGCCGTTTTCGTCTTCCCTGACATTAACAAGCGTAACGTAACCTTGGTCGTCTTCCGGCTTTTGGTCTATTATATTGAAAATTCTGTTCGCACCGGCAATCGCCATAAGAATGATATTTATCTGCTGCGACATCTGCGATATCGGCATGCTGAACTGTCTTGAGAAAAGCAAGAATGCGGTGAGCGTTCCGTAAGTTATGCCGCCTACTCCGAATACGGCGAGAACTCCGCCCAAAACAGCCGTTATGGCGAAATTGATATAAGAAAGATTGCCCAAAATCGGCATCAATATATTGGCATAAGTGTTTGCCGCACGTCCCGCTCTTTGAAGGCTGTCGTTGACGTTGTCGAAATCGATTTTCTCAAACTCCTCATGATTGAAAACCTTGACGACTTTTTGTCCCTCGATATGTTCTTCTATAAAGCCGTTCGTCTTGCCTAGCTGCATTTGCTGAGCCATAAAGTATCTGCTTGAGCGTCCGCCTATCTTGCTGACAAGGAAAAACATAATTGCAAGCATTATTATTATAGTAGCGGTAAGAATCGGGCTTAAAACCATCATGGCGATAAATATTGCGACAATCGTAAGCGTAGACGAAACGAGAGTGGGCAAACCGTTTGTCAAAAATTCTCTGACAGTGTCGGTATCGTTGGTGTAACAGCTCATTATATCGCCGTGCGTATGCGTATCGAAATACCTGATAGGAAGCTTTTGCATATGCTCAAACATCTCGTTTCTGAGATTTTCCAGAATTTTGGAGGAAGCATAAACGCCTATCCTGTTCGCTCCGTACGTCGACATACCGCCGACAAAATATATAGCCGCCATAACGCATATCATGCCGATAAACTGCGGGTAAGCAACGGTTGTGCTTCCCTCCGCCAAAGGCATAATATAATTGTCGATTACGGTTGAAAGCAAAACAGTTCCCGCCACGTTTGCGCCGACGTTGAGAACGTAAAAAATAGCAATGAGAATATAACAGCCCTTGTATTTTGCCATCTCCTTAAAAATACGCTTGATGACGCTCGCCATATGTTGGCGTTTGGCTTTTCTTTCCTGCTTATATTTTGCTCTATCCTCAGGCGAGAGCTCTTTTAACTGCTGTCTCGTCATTTTACCGAATTTGTGCTGAGGGCTAAATTTTTCTTCGCTCATATTATTCCACCCCCTGTTTTTGCAAATTGTAAACTTCCTGATAAATCTCGTTGGATTTCAAAAGTTCGTCGTGAGTTCCCACCCCGACTATTTCGCCGTCGTTGAGAACGATAATTCTGTCGGCGTCGGCAACGGACGTGACTCTCTGCGCTATGATAAAAACGGTTATGTGATTAAATTTATCCTTTAGCGCTTCTCTTATCTTTTTATCGGTAGCGGTATCGACTGCCGAAGTCGAATCGTCGAGTATCATTATTTTGGGGTGCTTTAAAAGTGCACGAGCAATACAGAGTCTTTGTTTTTGACCGCCCGACACGTTAACGCCGCCCTGTCCGAGGTCGGTTTGGTATCCTTGCGGGAAAGACTCGATAAAGTCATGCGCCTGCGCCGCGCGGCATACCTCGTATATTTCCTCATCGGTGGCATTTTCGTTGCCCCATTTAAGATTTTCTTTTATTGTTCCCGAAAAAAGAACGTTTTTTTGCAAAACCATTGCAACGCTATCACGGAGATTTTTGAGCGAATATTCCCTGACGTCGTGTCCGCCCACCTTTACGCTGCCGCTCAGAACGTCGTAAAGACGTGGTATAAGCTGAACGAACGTGCTTTTCGACGAGCCCGTTCCGCCGATAATACCTATAGTTTCACCCGACTTGATTTTGATATTCGTCTTTTTCAGGTTTAAATTGTCCTTGTTTTTGCTGTAAGAAAATTCGACGTCGTCAAACTCCACTTCGCCGTTCTCGACTGTGAGCGATTTATCGGCATTCTCGTCGGTAATATCTATTTTTTCGTCGAACACTTCGACTATACGCTGTGCACTCGCCCTCGACATAACAATCATTATCATGACAAAGCCTATCATCATAAGGGACGTCAAAATTTGCGTGATGTATGAAATAAACGCCGTGAGGTCACCGTAATACATTCTGCCGGCAATAATCTTGTTCCCTCCGAAATAGGTCGTCAAAATCATACAGGTATACACGACAAGCTGCATAACGGGCATTGCGATGACTATCATTTTTTCTGCCTTAAGCTGAAGCCTTTGACATTCTGAAGAAACCTGTCTGAATTTTTCCGTTTCGTGGTCTTCTCTGACAAATGATTTTACCACTCTTATCGCCGTCAGATTTTCCTGCGTCGTGATGTTAAGTTTATCGTATTTTTTGAGCATCGCCAAAAATCTCGGAAATCCGATTGCGGCAAGCGACGCCAGCGTAATTGCAAGCACGGGCACGGCGCCGAGGAATATGAGAGCAAGTTCGGCGTCAATCGTCACCGCCATAAGTATGGCAAGCACAAGCATAACGGGCGCTCTGAAGCATATTCTCAAAAACATCATATAAGTATTCTGCACGTTGGTCACGTCGGTGGTAAGCCTTGTAACCAAAGAAGCGGTGCTGAATTTATCCATATTCAAAAAGGAGAAATCCTGAATTTTATAAAACTCTTTCCTTCTGACGTTTCTGCCGAATCCCGTAGCGGCAACGGCGGCAAATCTTCCCGAAAGTATGCCGCAACAAAGCGAACAGATTGCCATTGCCACCATTATCGCCCCTACCGTGCAAATGTAGGCGATACGGTTGTTCATAGTGAAGAAATAGACGTCTAAATTTCCGAATGACAAAATCAAATTGTAAGTGCTTAAATCGGTATCCATTCCCACGTTTATGATTTGCGCCATAAGCAAAGGAATTAGCACTTCAAATACGACTTCAAAAACTATAAAGAAAGGGGCAAGAAACGAGGCTTTTTTATATTCTCCCACGCACCCCAAAAGTTTTTTTAACGTGTGTTTGTTTTCTTTTTTCATGTAATCACCTGATAATACATACCATTTTAAGCAAAAAAAATATATAGTCAAGCAACAAAAGCTTGTTTTTATTCATTTTACTATTAAATTTATTTATTATATATATAAAAAATACCCCTAAATAATCTGGCATATACCTAAATTTTAAAGCGCTTGGATATAACTATAAACCGTTTAAAACTAAAAAGATTTCCGATTTGTGCGATATAACTTATCGGGGTAAAATTAAAATTCCTTTTGCTTTGCATTGACTTTTTTAAAAGAAAAATATATATTTAAACTATGATAAATCTCAGCTTAAACGGAAAAGATATGTCCTTTGAAAACGTTGAAACGGCAATAAATTTCATAGCGTTTGAACACTATCCCCTAACCGTAAAAACTCAAAACGGCACCGAGACGTTTTCCTCATTCGACAATGCAAAAGATTTTCTTATATCGTTAAATCAATGATTTTCAGCAAACCGTTTCCTATGCTTTATACCTTTTTAAAGATAATGTGAACAGCCCGATTTCTTTCAAAATTTTAACTCTGAGTTTTTTGCTGGTAAACAAAAAATAATTTTATAGATTTTAAAAATTTTAAACTGTTTTTACAAAATAAAAATCCGCCGTTTCGGCGGATTTTTATTCTTCTTTTACTGCTTAAGCTATACGCAAAATGCTTCCTCTTACAATCATAAGAATAAGGTCGATAATCCAAAGAATGAATCCGCCACCGATAAGACGAATGATACCGAAAACAATTCCGAGACCGCCGTCCATAATTCTTGTGATAGCTCCGAGCAACCAAGCGGTTACAGGGATAATTGCGAGAATAATTGAAACAATTCTGCCTAAACCAAAGTAGTCCTTTTTAGCACCTTTTCCCATTTTTTACCTCCATTGTCATAATTTTATCACAAAATTTCGAAATAGTAAATACCTATTTGAAATCTTATTAATATTTATCTTGTGCAGGCGACAGACGGATATTCCTCTTTTACCGTCGCGCGAAAAAAAAGCAATAAATATCTGCGCTTTACTCAATATCTCAGTTTGCAATCCTTTGCCGCTTTGACCTCGTCGGGACGGGATATTACGGCATTGTGGGGCGCTAAGTGAAGTTTTTCAGGATTTGTTTTTGCTTCCTCATAAAGCCTGAGCATAACTTCCGCCGTCTCGTCGAGCATTTCCTTTGTCGCGGATTCGGTAGGCTCAAACATAAGCGCCTCGTGCACGATGAGCGGGAAATACATCGTCGGCGGATGAATTCCGAAATCGATGAGCGATTTTGCTACGTCTATCGCACTTACTCCCGTTTCGTCTTTGAGCTTTTGCAAAGAGAGGACAAACTCGTGCATGCAATATCTGTCGCTGTCCGTGTCGTAAACTTTCTGAAGTCTGCTCTTTAAATAGTTAGCGTTTAATACGGCGCACGTCGAAGCTTCTTTCAGTCCCTTTCCGCCAAGAGTAAGAATATAACAAAGAGCCTTTACCATAACGGAGAAATTGCCGTAAAACGCGGTAACTTTTCCCACAGAGTTTTGAGGCATTTTGAAATCTTCGTTGACAACGGGATATGGCAAAAATTCTTTTAAATCTTCCGTGCAGCAAACGGGACCGGAGCCGGGACCGCCGCCGCCGTGAGGCGTGGAAAACGTCTTGTGAAGATTGAAATGCACAACGTCGAATCCCATATCTTTAGGACGCGCAATACCCATAACGGCGTTGAGATTGGCTCCGTCGTAATACAACAGACCGCCCGCCTTATGAATTATATCGGCAATTTCCACTATATTTTTTTCAAAAAGTCCGAGCGTCGTCGGGTTAGTGAGCATTAGCGCCGCGGTGTCTTCACCGACAATCTGCCTTAACTGTTCAACGTCCACTCCCTTTTCCGAGTTAGATTTCACCTCGACCACTTCAAAGCCTGCCATAGCCGCGCTTGCGGGATTAGTTCCGTGCGCCGAATCGGGAACGATTATTTTTTTACGCCCGAAGTCACCCCTTGACTCGTGATATTTTTTTATCAGCAAAAGACCCGTGAATTCTCCGTGCGCTCCTGCGGCGGGTTGCAGTGTGCAAGCGTCCATACCGGTAATTTCCTTTAGAGATTCGGAGAGCATCTTGCAAACCTTTACGCAGCCGCTTAAAGTATCTGCACTTTGAAGAGGATGAACTTTTGTAAATCCTTTCAGCGCCGCCACTTCCTCGTTTAATTTAGGATTGTACTTCATCGTGCAAGAGCCAAGCGGATAAAATCCGTCGTCGACGCCGAACGCCATTTTCGACAGTTTTGTATAATGTCTTACCACGTTATATTCGCTGACGTCGGGAAGGTCAAGCTCCGCCCTTGTCAATTGCTTACTGAGCGAATATTTTTTCACTGTCAGGGGGCGGATATAATTTTCCGTCTGAGCGTTGTCATAGTCAAAAATCGATTTCATTTTATTGCCTCCCCCGCAAGTTTTACCGCCCTGTCGAGAGCTTTTACGTCCGCAGTTTCGGTAGCGCACCAGAGCATCTCGTCGTCCGACAGACAAAGCCCCGAAAGTATACCTTCTTTTGCAAGACTTTTTTCAATCTCTCTCGCTTTACCGTAACACTCCGTGACGAACTCGTGGAAAAACTCACCTTTATATTTTCTTTTTAGCCCGACATTATCGAGCTGCTCTGCAAGATAATGGGCGTTTGACAGACACGCCTCGCCCACTTCGGTAAATCCTTTTTTACCCAAGGTAGCAAGATATACCGCGGCGGTAAGCGCACAATGCGCCTGATTGCTGCAAATATTACTTGACGCTCTCTCTCTGCGTATATGCTGCTCCCTTGCCTGCAAAGTCAAAACGTAACAGACGTTTCCGTCACGGTCCACCGTTTCGCCGACTATCCTTCCCGTGAGTTTTCTCATATCCGAACGCATACAGGTTATAAAACCGAGATAAGGTCCGCCGAACGAAAGCGAAAGTCCTAAAGGTTGCGCCTCGCCCGTCGCCACGTCCACTCCTGATTCGGCAGGAGTTTTTAAAACGGAAAGAGCGGTCGGATTATAACCTCCTATGCTCTTTACTCCCTTTGCTTTGCATAAAGAGGCAATCGAATCGACGTCCTCTATGAGTCCGAAATAGTTGGGCTGGGTAAAATACACACAAGCTACGTTATCGTCCATCGCATTTTCAAGCTCACGGACGTCTGAAAGCCCGTCTTTTGATTTCAGAACTTCAAGACTAAATCCCCTGGCCTCGATATATGTTTTCATAACGGCTAAAGTGTCGGGGTTGACGTTATCGAAAGTCAACACTTTAGTTTTGCGACCCAAAAACATTAGAGCCGCTTCTGCCGCGGCAGTCGCTCCGCTGTAATGCGAGGCGTTGGAAACTTCCATGCCGGTAAGACGGCACATAAAGGTTTGATATTCAAAAATGCTTCTGAGTATTCCCTGCGACATTTCCGCCTGATAAGGCGTATATGCCGTAACGAATTCCGAACGGGATACGATAGCCCTGACAGGCGACGGGATATAATGGCTGTAAGCGCCCGCCCCTCTTAGGACGGTGTCGAAAACCTTGTTTTCGTTTGCGACGCTTTCCATAAAATCGAAAACTTCTTGCTGGCTTAATCCGTCGGGAAGATTTAAAGGTTTCGCTTTAATGCCGCTCGGAATATCTTTGAAGAGCTCGTCGGAATTTTTGACTCCGATTTCACTTAGCATTTCCTTTTTATCTTTTTCGGATAAAGATATATAGTTTGACATTTTTCCTCCGAAAGTAAAAGTAGCCCAAAAGGGCTACGAATTATTTTATTAAAGGGTTTGTATGTATTTGAGATATTTTTCTTCGGACATGAGGTCTGTAGGCATAGACCCTCTTATTTCCGCTTCGCAAATCCAATTCTTTTTAGGGTCCTCGTTCAAAAGTTCGGGTCTGCCGTCAAGTTCGAGATTGACATTGGTGATTATACCGTCGCAGGGTCCCAAAATGTCCGAAGCCGCTTTGACCGATTCAACCGCCGCAAAAACTTCGCCTTTTGAAAAGGTCTGTCCGATTTCGGGAAGATTGACGTAAACGATGTCGCCGAGCTCTTTTTGCGCATAATCGGAAATACCCACTTGAACGGTTTTGCCCGTTCCGATACAGATATACTCATGAGTTTTGGTATAAAGATATCTCATAATTACCTCGCTTAATTTTACTGTATTTATTTTAACATTTATTTTTTGAAATTGCTACTGTTTAGCCGCTTTATTTAAAACAAATTTATTCTTTCCGAACACTTTTGCCCCAAACTCAAGTCGGCTTTATTTTTCTCTTTTGTAAAAGGGAAGCTGTGTCAATTCAAGAGCAACTCTTCTGCCTCTGACGTCCGCTTCGAGATTTTTGCCCACGGCGTCTTGTTTTATCCTGAGCATACACACCGCCTTTTTGAGTGTGGGCGCAAAAGTGCCGGACGTGACTATACCCACCTTCTCGTCGCCGACATATACGTCCGAGTGCTCTCTCACTATACCCTTTAAGGCAAACGCACCGACTCTGACGTATTCTTTTTTACAATTTAAAATTGCCTCTTTGCCGACAAAATTTTCTTTGCCAAGTTTTATGGCAAAATCGAGTCCTACTTCCGCTACGGGGATATCTTCGCCGAGTTCGTGTCCGTAAAGCGGCATAGCGGCTTCCAGACGCAGAGTGTCTCTCGCTCCGAGCCCGCAAGGCATAATACCGAATTCTTTCCCCGCATTTAAAAGCATCTCGTATGCCTTGACTGCGTCGGAATTTTTAACGTAAATTTCAAATCCGTCCTCGCCCGTGTATCCCGTCCTCGAGATAAGCGAATTTATACCGGCAAAGCTTACGTTGTCGATAAAGGAATAATACTTTTTAGGGATAAACTCGTCGGCGATTATCTTTTTAAGCACCGCTTCGCTCATAGGTCCTTGAATTGCAATCTGAGCCACTTTGTCCGATATGTTTTCAAACACATAGTCGCTTCCTTGCAAGTGCGTTTCAAACCACTCGGAGTCTTTTTCCGTGTTCGATGCGTTTACGACAATCAAAAAATCGTCCTGCGCTTTGCGGTAAATCAAAATATCGTCGACCGCTCCGCCCTTTTCGTTGGGCAATAGACTGTAACGCACCTGCCCGTCATACATTCCCCTTATATCGTTTGTGACTATGGCGTTCAAGGCGCTTTCGGCGCCTTTGCCTTTCACGGTCAATTCGCCCATATGCGAAACGTCAAAAAGACCCACTCTTTCACGGACGCATTTATGCTCTTCCAAAATCGAGCCGTAGTCGACAGGCAATTCAAATCCTGCAAAATCGACAATGTTTCCGTTAAGTTTTACATGCATTTCATAAAGCGGAGTTCTCATATTACCTCTTGTGTGTGGCAAGCCCCGTAAAATCCCAAACGGCTTCGCTTAGCGATTCGCTTACCGTCGGGTGCGGATGAATAACTTTTGCCACGTCCTCAATTTTTAATTTATTTGCAATCGCCACCGCCGCCTCGGATATAAGCTCGGTTGCGTTGTCGCAAAACAGTTCCGCACCGACGATTAAGCCGCCCTCGGAATAAAGTTTGACAAAGCCTCTCGTATAACCCTCTATAATACTCTTAGCGTTGCCGCCGGTCATAAACTTTGAGACGCTTTCGCCTTCCGTCTTTCCCACGGAAGCAATCTGCGGATAGGTATACACGCAGGACGGAACGACGGTAAGGTCTACCGACTGCTTTTTCCCTAAAACGACGTCGACGGCGTTCACGCCCTCCGCCGAAGCAAAATGCGCAAGCTGACATTTGCCCGTCACGTCGCCTATGGCGTATACCTGTTTTACGTTTGTCTGAAAATTATTATCGACCTTTACATATCCTCTTTCAAGTTCGAGATTTAAACTTTCAAGCCCGTCAAGACACGCTCTTCCGACAGCGCATATAGTGCTGTCACAGTCTATCCTTTCGCCGCTTGACAGTTCTACGTATCCGTCGCCTATTATGTTAGCCGTGACGCCGGTTTTAAAAGTGACGCCTTTCTGCCTCAAAAGAGAAGCAATCTGTGTGGAAATTTCTTTGGAGAACATAGGCAAAACTCTGTCCGTTCCCTCAACCACTGTGACCTTTTTCCCTACGTATGAAAAATAGGTGGCAAACTCCATACCTATGACGCCGCCGCCTATGATGACTAATCTTTCGCCTTTAATCTCCTCGGAGAATACGTCGTCGGAGTTGAGAGCCTTTTCTATGCCTTCGATTTTTGGCATAAACGGCTTTGACCCTGTGGCGATAATTAAATTTTTATATTCTATCTTTTGTCCGTTCGCTATGACGTAACCGTCAAAAACCTCGGCGTCGGATTTATAGATATCCGCACCTTTTAAAAGAGTTTCGACTCCTAAGGATAGTTTTTGAGAAATCTCGTTTTTTCTGAGGTAGGCTTTGGATTGATTGAAACCTATATCGCCCGTTATTCCCATCTCTTCAAATGACAGCCTCTCATCGTAAAGCTTTGCCGAGTGAAGCAGCGTTTTCATGGGAATACAGCCCCGATTCAGACATGTTCCGCCTGCCCTGTCGCGCTCGACAACGGCGACCTTGAGCCCATGTTTTATCGCCCTGACGCCCGCCGTATATCCTGCAGGTCCTAAACCGATTATGACTAAATCGTAAATCATATTATAAAATCTCCCCCGTCGTATTTTGCGCCTATAAGGCTCTTTTGAAACCTTTCCACCGCTATTATATCTAAGCTGTCGGAATACACTTTAGCGGCAGTCACCCTGCCTTCGGACACATTTGCCCTGATATCGAGCACTCCCAAAGCCGAATCCTTAACTACTTTTGTATTATAACACGCCTCGTCGCCCAAAATCCATACTTTATCCGAAAATACTCTTTCTCTCTCTGCCACGGCGTCGGCATAATCGTTTATATCCAAAACGGAAAAATCCGCCTTTCTATATTCCTCTTTTAAAGCGGAAAGTAAAGCGTCCTTTAAACTGTCTGCATTTATATCGGAAATTTCGGCTAAATTTAACACTCTCGCTTCTACTGATTTAACGCCCTTTTTGCTCAGTTTGACGGAATTGGGCGTAAGATATTTTTTTATCTTGTCGGTGTCGACGTCAATGAGCAAAGTGCCGTGGTGAAGCTTTTTGCCCTTGTGAAAATAAAATGCGTTGCCCGAAATTTTTCTGCCGTTAACCTCCACGTCGTTTCTTCCGCTAAGAGTCGCCGATATTCCGAACGCTTTTAAGGCGTCCTGCACCACTTTCATCTGTCTGCTTAAATCATAATATCTTACAGGTGCTATAAATGTGAAATTTAAATTTCCCCTGTCGTGAAAAACGGCGCCGCCCCCGGATATTCTTCTAGCCACTTTACCGCCGTCTGCGGTAAACATATTATAGTTACATTCGGACAGCGCGTCCTGATTTTTGCCTATGACGACAGCGTTTTCGTTTTGCCAAAGATAAAAAACTATTTCGTCGCCCGATAAATCGAACAGCGTTTTTTCTATCGCCTGATTATGATATACGTCAAACGAGTCGCCAGATATGACGGTCAGTTTCATTCTATCTCGCCCCAATTGCTTCCGTAAGCAGAGTCGACCACAAGCGGAACGGACAGTTTTACAACGTTTTCCATTTCACTCTTTACAATTTTCATAACCTCGTCAAGTTCGCCAAGAGGCACCTCGAATATAAGTTCGTCATGAATCTGTAAAAGCATTTTCGATTTAAAGCCTTTAAGCTTTTCCTCGATGTTTATCATCGCAAGCTTTACGATGTCGGCGGCACTGCCCTGAAGCGGAGTATTCATAGCCATTCTGGCGCTCTGCTGAGCAAGATTAAAATTTTTAGCGTTTATATCGGTAAGATATCTCCTACGCTTCAGCAAGGTGGAAACATATCCGTTTTCCTTGGCAAATTTCACGTTGCCGTCAAGGTATTCCTTTACCGTTTTATAATTATCGAAATAAGCGTCAATATACGACTTAGCCATATATCTGGGAATAGAAAGGTTTTGCGAAAGACCGAAATCGCTTATACCGTAAACAATGCCGAAATTTACCGCCTTTGCGCTCTTTCTCAGTTCGGGGCTTACCGCCTCAGGAGGAACGCCGAATACTTTAGAGGCGGTCTGAGTGTGAATATCATCTCCGCGCCTGAATGCCTCGATTAGTTTTTCGTCGCCGCTGAAATGGGCAAGAAGCCTTAGTTCTATCTGCGAATAATCGCATGAAAGAAGCACCGCTCCGTCGCCGGCCACAAACGCACTCTTGATTTTTTTTGCGTCCCTGCCCTTTACGGGAATGTTCTGCAGATTGGGATTCGTCGACGAAAGCCTGCCCGTCGTCGTTATCGTCTGATTAAACTCCGTATGCACTCTGCCGTCCTTTACCATCGCTTTGAGTCCCGTAACGTAAGTCGATAAAAGTTTAGCCACTCGGCGATAATCTAAAATAAGTGACGCCACGGGGTGGTCTATCTGCGACAAAACCTCTTCGTCCACACTGTAACCGCCGGAGTGATTTTTCCTGCCGTGCTTTAGTTTTAAAGTGTCGAAAAGAAGCGTTGCTATCTGCTTGGGCGAAGATATGTTAACGCTCTCGCCCGCATACTCTTTTATCTCGTCGGAAATTTTCGCAAGCTCGACGGTATACTCTTTTTCAAGACTGTCGAGAGTATCGGAATTTACGGCAATACCTCTTGTCTGCATTTCGGCAAGAACTTTTAAAAGCTTGAATTCCACTTCCAAAGTGCCCTGCATATCCTGCTCGTTTAAAATCTTTTGCTGCGACTCGTAAAGACGGAAATAGCTTGCGGCGTTATAAGGCAAGCCGTGATTTTCCAAAACCTTGACAATCGATTTTACCGATTCCGAACCGCTCGCCAGATGCTCGCCTATCAGAACGTCGTAAAAATCTTCAAAATATAATCCGTGCTCGACTATTGCCGATTTTGCGTCGGCAATCAAAACTTTGCCGTTTATACCCTTTAGTTTGCTCAACGCCTCGTCAAAGGAGAGTCCGTTAGAGAATAAGTCATCTTTAAGCTTTAAGACGTATTCTTTTTGACCGTCAAAGGATAGCTTTAACTCGTCGCCCAAAATCAAAGCCGTTTTGTCAAATTTTTGTGACAGAAGTTTTTCAAATTCTTCCGAGGAAATTTCCTCGCTTGCAAGTTCTGCCATTGTCGGCTCAAAGTCGAGTTTTTTGACAATGGAATTGAGCTCAAGCTCGGACAAATATTCTTTAAGCTGAGATGAATAGTTTTTGTTCAATTTTATGTCGTTCAAAGAAATATCTATAGGAACGTCTGTGTCGATGGTAGCAAGCTTTTTTGAAAGATATGCGCTCTCTTTGCCCGCCCTTATCTTCTCGCCTATCTTGCCCTTTATTTCGTCGGCATGCTCATACACTCCGTCAAGGCTGACGTATTGCTGTAAAAGAGAAAGCGCCGTCTTTTCGCCCACACCGCTGATTCCCGGAATATTGTCCGACGGGTCGCCCATTAAAGCCTTAAAATCTATAAATTGGTCGGTGCTTATAAAGCCCATACCTTTTAAATAGGTCTCATCGACAATCTCGACGCTTGTCACTCCTACTTTCGTCCACATAACTTTTGTTGTGGGAGATACAAGCTGAAAGCTGTCGCGGTCTCCCGTCACTATAAAAGTAGGCTCGTCAAAACGACGGGCAAGCGTGCCTATAATATCGTCCGCCTCAAAGCCCGGCTTTTCGATTACCTTGACGTTCATTAGAGCGAGAATTTTTTTTAACGGCTCAAACTGCATGGCAAGCTCAAAGTCCATAGGCTTTCTCGTGCCCTTGTATTCCGCAAACATCTCATGGCGGAAAGTCTTGGCTTTGGCGTCAAAAACCGCCGCAACGTGTGTTGGAGTTTCCTGTTCTACAAGACGCAAAAAAATGTTTAAAAAACCGAAAATCGCTCCCGTATACTGCCCGATTTTGGAAGCGAGGTTAGGGAGCGCATGATAGGCACGGTGAAGTATGCTGTTCGAATCGATAAGTAATATTTTATTCATAATCCATTCAACTTAATTTATCGCCTTGCCGACGATGCTTTGTCAAACGGTTTGACGCCTCTTTGCGGATTAAAATACCCGCTAAAGAACTTAAACAAACCGCAAACTAAACCTTGACGTATTTTGCTAAATAATATATAAGCTTTTTAAGTTTAGAATTTTTAATGTCTTTTGTCTGCTTTGCAAACTCTTTTGGCTCAAACGAAGCTTTGGCTTTTATCTGCCTTAAAAAGTCGTCAATCGATAAAACCTGAAATCTGTCGATTTTAAGACACATCGCATATAATTCCAAAATGCTGAGTATTGCCTTATCGTCGCTGACGTCCTCACCCACTCCGAGTTCCTCTAACAAAGAGCGCAACCCCATATATTTTTTACCTACGACGGCAAATACTTTTTCTCTTGCCATTTTTACCAGCGGTAAGTCGTAAAATCTTGTCATGAAATCGGATTTTTCAAAAGGTTCTATATAGTATTTTACCCCTTGAAGTTTCTTTACAAACCTGAGTCCGTCATAATATCCTAAGATTTTCATCTTTTCTATCTTATGCTGAAAAAAGTCAATCATCGAGCCGAGGTCTTCCGACGGCGTTATATAAGTTACGTTTAAATCGTCGTATAAAATTTTCCTTTTTCTCGGTTTATCGTTTGTTCTTATGGCAATTATGTTTTTATACCCTTTCGACGCCATAAGGTTGACGGGACAGTTGTCCCATATACCTCCGTCGAAATACCGTTCGCCGTTAAATTTGTAAAAACCGTAAAGCGGATATGTTGCCGAAGCGACGAAATAATCGGTGATGTATTCTTCCTCCATATCCTCGACGAATTTTTCAACAGGCTGCATTTTCGAAACGCAAAAAGTGACGCAACCCACTTTCATATCCGCATTTTTTAGTTTAACGGGGTCAAGACGTTTTTTTATGTAGCTTTCCATCTTTTCACCGTTGACGTCTATAAACTTTTTCAGATTTCTGACTTGAAGCAAAATATAAACCATCACGTTTCGGCTGACGCCGTTTTCAAGTTTTTCGGCAATCTCCTCACTGACGTCGAATATGCTTGATATTTTCACTTCCCGCCAAAACTCTTCCAATGTGTCGAGACCCTCTTGCGCAAGAATCGCTCCGTTCAATGCGCCGATAGAAGTGCCCGTGACAGCGTCGAAACGGTAGCCGTTTTCAAGCAAAGCCTTTAAAACGCCAACCTGATATGCGCCCTTAGAACCGCCGCCTTCTAAAACAAGTCCGATTTTTTCCATTTCACCCAAACTAATTTTATTTCGCCTTGCCTATATTATGGCATTGCGATAATATGCGTTAATTTTACGAGTAAAAGTTTTCGGTTTGTTAATGCCCAAACCGATAAAGAGCAAAAAGTTAAGCTACGATTTTGCGATAATCTCTGTTGAGCGTCGGGAAAAGCGTTGCCGTCGTGCAAACAAGCATTATAACCGACACCCCGAGAAGAATGAGATACTTGCTGTAACCGCCGAGCGAGTAGTCCTGTCCGTTTACCTGGAAAGGTATTATGGACAAAAGCATTGTAAACAGTCCGAACAGCACCGCCACGATAACGCCGATTGCTATCGTCAAAGCTACGTTTTTGTTTGCGGAAACGAGGTCACCGTCACCGGACACGTTGAAAGTCGGGTGTTTGATGTCTACCCTTATCGACATACAAGTTAAAGAAACTACCAATATTGCGGAAATAAGGAAAATCATAAACGCTTCAAGCGAGGTCATGATGCCCTTCCCCGCCGGTCCGAACACAAGACCGACGACAAGACAGCTTACCGCAGTGGATATCATAGCCACTATTCCGTATAAAAAGAGCTTTACCAGCACTTGATTTTTATATGATACGGGAATTATTTTCGTGTGATAAAAACACATTCCTTCTCGGGATACCGTCGTGGAAGCAAAGGATACGATTATCGTCGTAAACAAGGTTATGACCATAAGCGTAAGTCCGGGAACGATTGCCGAACCCACCGTGCTCTGTCCGTAGGAAACGGCAAGGTCGTTGCAATAATAGACCATAACGGGTGCCGCGACAGCCATGGCGAGGTATTGAAACGAATAGTTGAACGAACGGAATATCAAAAGAAATTCCCTTCTGAAAAGCGCGCTGAACTGCGAGCGCAAAACTATTTTGCTCTTTGTCGTAAGAGCGGTTTTGCCCGTTTCGATACTGTATAATATGGTTTTGTAATAGCATTTAATTGTCGTAAAGTAGGCGCATACGGCTATAGCCGCCTCAATCAATACAATATACAAAAGATTTAAAAACACTTGTCCCTCGCCGCTCTCGATTTGAGAATAGGCCAAAACGTCCGCATAAAATCTGAACGGATAACAGTTGTTTGCAAAAGTTTTGATATTCTGAGTCATTTCGGGAGAGAAAAGACTGATGTTGTTGTTTTCGATGTATTGCACCACTTCTTTAAGCAGCTGCATATACAAAATAAATCCGCCGCAAAGCAAAAGTATAAGCACTATGAGTATAAGCAAAAACTTATCCTTTACGTGATTGACAAGCTGCATAACCGGTATAGCGATTAAATTTGCAACGAAGAACGGCACTAAAGAAATTAAAAACATAACTATTATCGAAAGAAAATAATAGCCGACGTTCATTCCCGACAGTGCGCCGAAAATTATATAAAACGGAAAGAGAAGCAGAAAACAAATTATAAGATTTGATACAAAGCAATAAATGGATTTTGCAATCAAAACGTCCTTTCCGCTTACGGGGAAACGAAGCAGAAGCTCGTTGTCTCCGCTGAAATATAAGTTTTTGACAACGTTACCCGTCCCCACTATTGTAAGCAAAATTAGAGCTACAAAAGTGACGATTACTAAAAATTCAAACCCGAGCTGTGACTTTACGACAAACATCTCGGTAAGATAATAAAATACTGCAATTAAAACGACATAAAGCACGACAGAAAGAACGATATTGAAAAACCTTTTCAAATGGTCCTTTGTGCTTATTGCTTTCGTTGACCCGTGCCTTGATTTAAGGTCGAGTTTAAATAACGTCCATACGGTAAAGTTCATTTTTTCCTCTGTTTCTCAACCTTAATTATTCGGCTTTTTCCTTTTTATTTTTTTTCTTTTCGACTTCTTTATTATCGGCGTCGTCTTTCGGCTTAACCGCAGATTCTATGTGATAATCCTGTGTGCTGTTATCGGGACGCGCGTCGGACATTTCCTGCGCCGCATAATCTTCAAACAGACGCTTTTCGTAGGTTCCCGTGATTTTAAAGAATCTTATTTCAAGATTTTCCTGATTTTCGGGATTGTCTTTCAAGTCGAACGTGTCGATAATTTCGCCCTCGTTTATAATCGCCACCCTGTGACAAAGCTTTTTAACAAGGTCGAGGTTGTGCGACGAGAAAAACACCGTATTGCCTTTGGCGCAGTGTTCTCTCATATGAGCGATAATCTCCGCCGTCGACTGAGGGTCGAGTCCCATCATCGGCTCGTCGAGTACCCAAAGCTTAGGCTCGTGAATTAGTGCGGCGATAATGCAAATCTTTTGCTTCATACCGTGCGAATACGATTTAATCTGTCTGTTTGCCGCACGCTCAAGCTTGAAGACTTTAAGATATTTTTCAAGCCTTTCCTTTCTTATATCGGCAGGGACTCTGTATAAATCGGCAACGTAGTTTACATACTCTACGCCTGTCAATTTTTCATAAACCGAGTGATTGTCAGGGACATATCCGATGTTGAACTTTGCCATAATCGGCTCCTTGGCGAGGTCGTATCCGCAAACTTCGATAGAACCTCCGTCAAAAGGCAAAATGCCTGTCAAGCATTTAATGGTGGTAGATTTTCCCGCACCGTTCTGTCCCAAAAATCCGAAGATTTCACCGGGCTTTAATTCAATATTTATATCGTTAACGGCAATCCTGTCGCTACGAGGATATTTTTTTACCAAGTGTTTTATAGTAAGCATAATTTACTCCTTGTTCTTTCGTGCTGCATAGCGCAAACTATTACTTATTGATTTTACCACCTAATGAACTTTAAGTCAAACAAAATTTATTTTACCGCGGCTTGCTATTTTTGGCGCGGAAACATTCTTTATTCTGCTTAAAAGCATACTTGACCGTTTACCGCAATTACATTTTAAAGCATACATTAAAGCTTATGTCCTGAATCTGAAAAACGATGTTTTGTTTTAATTATCCCCTTTTTTTATAATAAAATCAGCATTTAACAATCTCTGTCTTATAAGCTGCCCGCATTTTAACCTAAAAGACGGGCAAATGCCCGCCTTTTCTATTCAATATTATATGCGCTTAAATTTTATTATTTATTTTGCTGCCTGCGCTTCGGCGTTTGCCTCTACGGTTTCGCCTGAAGACGTTTGGACGGTTGCTTTTTCTTTTTTCTTAAATTTGAACAAGCCGGCAATTTTTTTGAAATCTATCTTTAAAAATTTATCCCACTTTGAGCCTGCGGCGAGCAGGATGTCGAATACCAAAAGCGCAATCATACCGCCTCCCAAATCGTAAATCTCATTCGAGGCGGAAAGACGGGTGCAAGATACCGCATACATTATCAAAGCAAATAACACAAGCACCGTATGAGCAACCATGACCGCCGAAACCGTCTTTTCGGGATTGCCAAAGCTTGACACCTTTACAAGTTTTCCCACTCCGAAGTTACCCATTATTACCAAAACGGAATAGATTAAAAGAGCAACGCCCGCTATAAGAATAACTATGCCTATAATGCTTCCGAAAAGCCCTGCGCCCGCATTGTTCGTCCCGGCAAATGCCGTCAAAAACTCAAACGTATTGTAGTTTGTAGGCATAGTCGTTCCGCCTGCCAAAACAAGATTTTTTGTCACAACGGGACAGCAAACGGTGATGACCGAAAGCAATCCGACAAGTGCGGAACACATATACTTGATATTGTCTAAAATTTTCTCTTTCATAGTCCTCCTACCCTTGCAATTTCATTGACTGAACCTGCATTTTGGTATAGAATATGCAAAACAAAAAATAAATAGAACGGCAAATAAAAAAGAATTTTAAATTTGTTTTTCCGTTGGACGGCAAAAGAAAAATGTTAAACTCGACAAAATTAGGCACAACCTCAATTCCCAAACTTCTCGCGACGATGAGCGCCCCGGCAATGCTCAGCATGCTCGTGCAATCTCTCTACAATATAGTAGACAGTATATTCGTCGCTCAGATAGGAGAAACGCAACTGACAGCCGTTTCTTTGGCATATCCTATTCAAATGCTCGTTTTCGCTTTCGCTATCGGCATAGCGATAGGAACAAGCTCGCTTATATCACGAAGGCTCGGTGAAGGCAAACTTGCCGAGGCAAGCCGGGCGGCGCAAACAGGATTGTTTTTCGCCCTTATATCAAGCGCCTTTTTCGCCGTATTCGGTTACGGAATATCCCTCGGCTTTTTGATGCTTTTCACTTCCGACGCCGCCATGCTCGATATGTCTGTATCATATCTTGCCATAGTCACGAGCGTATCCGTCGGCGTATTTGTCGAACTGTTCTGCTCGAGGACGATGCAATCGATGGGCAATATGATTATACCGATGATATCCCAGCTTATCGGTGCGATTACCAACATAATTTTGGACCCGATTATGATTTTCGGGCTTATCGGCTTTCCCGCTCTCGGAGTTATGGGTGCGGCAATCGCAACGGTTTCGGGACAGGTACTGTCGATGATTTTTATGCTCATTATGGTATCGGTCAAAAAATTCGATATTCAGATATTCTTCAAAAAATTCAGGCTGAAATTTTCCACGGTAAAGGAAATTTTCAGAGTCGGACTTCCCACGATGTTCCAAAACGCCATAAGCTCATTCCTGCTCACGATAATGAACGCAATACTCATCGCCTTTTCGCAAACGGCTGTCGCGGTATACGGCGTTTATTACAAACTTAACTCTTTTGTGTTTATGCCCTGCTTCGGACTAAATCAAGGAGCTCTTCCCATATACGGATATAACTACGGCGCCGGCAACAAAAAAAGATTTTCAAAGACTGTCAGGCTCACGCTTTCCGTTGCGATATTTTTAAACTGCGTGGGTCTTTTGGTTTTCTGCCTCGCCCCCGTTCAGCTTCTCAAGCTGTTTTCCGCCTCGGCAAATATGATGGTAATCGGCGTTTCCGCATTAAGAATAATATGTTTTTCCTTCCCTGCGGCGGCTGTCTCGATAACTTTTGTTGCAATGTATATGGCGATAGGCAAAGGCGCTCACGCTTTCATAATCACCCTTTTAAGGCAGTTTGTCCTCGTATTGCCATTTGCGGTTCTGCTCGGACAATTTGTCAGCCTTGACGCTTTGTGGGCAAGCTTTGCAATAGGTGAATACGCTACGGCGATTATTTATATTCCTCTCACGGTAGTGATTGTAAATAAAATGTTCGCAGAGAAAATGAAATACGTAGAGGACGGCTTCTTGACCTCCCCCATAGTCATAAACTCTACAATAATGGGTGACGAGATCCCGCTTCCCAAAGAAGAAAAACAGAAAAATTTCGACAGTTTTTCAAGTGCGGTAAAAAACAATTCCGATTCATATCGGACGGTGGAAGTGTTTTCCGATTTTAAAGAATCCGACCAAAATAACATTGCCGATAAAAATACAAGCGGCAAATAGATTTTGCCTTATATAGAGTCTTATCGGTCTTCCGAAAAATTCAGGCTCGCTTATATGCTATCGGATTTTTTATTTGACCTTTTAACCGACTTGCAAAAATAAAAACGACTTCAAATTTATCCGAATAAAAAAGCCGTCGCAAGAAAGCGACGGCTTTTAGTTTTAATCCGAAACGACTAAATTAATACGGCAAAAATTTTCGTCGTTTTATATGTCGTTAATTTGTTACAGCGGCTTTTGATTATTTTTTGATAAGGCTTTCCCCTGTCATTTCGACAGGTTTTTCAAGTCCCATCATCTCCAGCATCGTCGGGGCAATGTCGCAAAGTTTACCGCCGTCTTTAAGCGTACCCACGCCGTCCACCATAATGAGCGGAACGGGGTTTGTGGTATGGGCGGTAAACGGTTTGCCCTCGTCGTCTATCATCTTGTCCGCATTGCCGTGGTCGGCGGTTATAAGGCAACTGCCGCCGTTTCTTTGGATAGCCTCGACAACCTTTTTTAAACACTCGTCAACCGCTTTGACGGCAAGCTTTGCCGCTTCCAAAACGCCTGTATGTCCTACCATATCGCAGTTTGCAAAGTTCAATATAATGACGTCGTAACTGCCGCTGTCGATAAGCTCAACCGCCTTTGCCGTAACCTCATATGCGCTCATCTCGGGCTTTAAATCGTATGTGGCGACTTTAGGCGACGGAATAAGCACTCTGTCCTCGCCTTTGTTTGGAGTTTCGACGCCTCCGTTAAAGAAGAACGTGACGTGTGCGTATTTTTCCGTTTCCGCTATGCGCAGCTGAGTCTTGCCCTGTTTTGCAAGATACTCTCCAAGGGTATTGTCAAGGTGGCGAGGTCCGAATGCGACTTTCCAATTCGTAAACGTAGCGTCATAGCAGGTAAAACCGACGTAAACGGGGTCGATATATCCGGACTTTCTTTCAAACTTGTCAAAATCTTCATAGATAAAAGACCTAGTTATTTCTCTCGCTCTGTCGGGACGATAGTTATAGAAAATGATAGAGTCGCCCTTTTCGATTTTGGCGACGGGCTGTCCGTTTTCGGTTATAACGGAAGGCAAAACAAATTCGTCGGTCACTCCTCTGTCATAGCTGTCCTGCATAGCTTCCGCAGCGGAATTGAATTTAAGTCCCTCGCCGAGAGTGAGCATATCGTAAGCCTTTTTGACTCTGTCCCAATTGTTGTCTCTATCCATTGCATAGTATCTTCCGCAAACGGTTGCGATTTTGCCTACTCCCGTCTTTTTGAGAAATTTTTCAAGCTCTTCGACAAAGCCTTTGCCGCTCTTTGGCGGAACGTCACGTCCGTCCATAAAGCAATGAATATAAGTTCTTTCGACGCCCTCTCTTTTTGCCATTTCAACAAGAGCCTTTAAATGGTCGATATGACTGTGCACGCCGCCGGTTCCCAAAAGTCCGTAAATGTGGAGCTTTTTTCCCTCCGCTTTGGCATTATTCATAGCCCACAAAAGAGCCTCGTTTTTAAAGAAACCGCCCTCGGCAATCTCTTTTGAAATGTGCGTGAGGTCCTGATATACAATTCTGCCTGCACCTATATTGAGGTGCCCCACTTCGCTGTTGCCCATCTGTCCGTCGGGAAGACCGACGGCAAGTCCGCTCGCCGAAAGCTGAGTCGTGGGATATTTTGCCTTTAATGAATCGATATAAGGAGTGCCTTGAAGTTCAATGGCGTTTCCCTTACCGTTGGGATTCAAACCGAATCCGTCAAGAATGATAAGTCCGCAAATTTTTTTCATAATATATCCTTAATGTTTTTTGTCTGTTTAATCTTTATTTATCCGTGTTTATTTTCAAGCAGATGAAACGTTATCTGTTTTATCCGCCCTGTTTTTAACTTTGATTTTGGCTTTAGTTTAGCTTGTTTAATCAGCTTTTACGACCATAAATTTTGCTTTTCGTTCAGCAACGATTGACCTACTTGTTTATCGCTTTTTCAATCAATTTGTCAGACGCATTTTTGCTTTATTGTTTTTTACTTTAACTTAAGATAAAACGTAAAGCAACATATTAGTTTTAGTATTCCGCTTTCTTAAAACCAAGCCCTAAGGCTTGGTTTTAAGAGCTTGATATAAAAATCGATTTTAGTAATTGACGACTTTTGAGAAGTCTTCCGCTTTAAGCGACGCTCCGCCTATAAGTCCTCCGTCAATCTGCTCCATAGCCATAAGCTCGGAGGCATTCTTCGGATTCATACTGCCGCCGTATTGAATACGGACTTTTTCTTCTGCACACTTGGGGCAATAGAGTTTTGCCATTGTGTCACGGACGATTTTGATGGTATCGTTAGCGTCCTGACTCGTTGCGGTTTTACCCGTTCCGATTGCCCAAACAGGTTCGTAAGCGATGACGATGTTTTCGAGTTCGGATTTGTCGATGTCTTTGAAAGCCTCGGTAGTTTGTCTTACCAAAACTTCTTCAACCTTTCCGCCCTCTCTCTCTTCCAAAGTCTCACCTATGCAAAGGATAACTTTAAGTCCGGCGGCAAGAGCTGCTTTAACTCTTGCATTGACGGTTTGGTCGGTTTCTCCGAAATACTGTCTTCTTTCGCTGTGACCGATAATGACGTATTCGACGCCGAGTTCGACAAGCATCTTTGCGGAGATTTCGCCGGTAAAGGCTCCCTTTTCCGCCCAGTGAACGTTTTCCGCACCCACTTTTATATTGCTTCCCTTTGTTTCCGCAACGGCGGTTGCAAGGTCGGTATAAGGAGTGCAAATGACTACGTCGCATTTAGCGTCCTTAACAAGCGGTTTCAAATCGGCGATAAGCTGTTTTGTTTCCGCTATAGTGTTGTTCATTTTCCAGTTTCCTGCAATAATAGGTTTTCTCATATTTTTACCATCCTCAAAAATTTATTTATCGTTTAAGCAATCGATGCCGGGCAAAACTTTGCCTTCCAAAAATTCAAGCGAAGCTCCGCCGCCCGTTGAAATGTGGCTCATCTTATCTGCAAAACCGAGCTGAGCGACTGCCGCCGCACTGTCGCCGCCGCCTATGATTGTAACGGCATCGGTATCTGCCATAGCTTTTGCAACGGCAATCGTTCCTTTAGCGCAGGTCGGATTTTCAAAAACGCCCATAGGTCCGTTCCAGACAACCGTCTTTGCGTTCGAAACGGCGTCGGCAAAAAGTTTTTGCGTCTTAGGTCCGATATCGAGACCCATTTTGTCGGCGGGGATTGCCATGCTTTCGACGTATTCGACTTCAATGGGTTTATCTATCGGGTCAGGGAACGCGCAGGAGGCGGCGGTATCGATGGGAAGATATATCTTTTTGCCGAGTTTATCCGCTTTGTCGAGCATTTCCTTGCAATATTCGATTTTTTCATCGTCGACGAGCGACGTTCCTATCTGTCCGCCCTTAGCTTTGATAAAGGTATAAGCCATACCGCCGCCGATAATGAGCGTATCGCATTTATTCAAGAGATTGTCGATAACCTTGAGTTTGTCGGCGACTTTTGCTCCTCCCAATACCGCGACGAAAGGTCTTGCGGGATTCTCTAACGCACCGCCGAGGAATTTGAGTTCCTTTTCAATGAGGAAACCGCTGACGGCAACAGGAGCATATCCGTATTGAACAATACCTGCCGTTGTGGCGTGTGCGCGGTGAGCCGTTCCGAAAGCGTCGTTGACGTATACGTCGCAGAACTTTGAAAGTTTTTCGCAAAGCTCTTGGCTGTTCTTTTCCTCGCCTGCGTCAAAACGGGTGTTTTCCAAAAGCACTGCTTCTCCGTCTTTTAATGCGGCAACTTTCTTTTGAGCGTCTTCGCCTACGAGGTCGGTTGCAAACGTAACTTTACCGGGGAAGATTTCGTTTAATCTGTCGGCAACCGGCTTAAGAGTGAATTTTTTAGGGTCGTTTTTCAAAGCCTTTTCCAAAGCCGCTTTGGTTGCCGCCTCTCTCTCGTTTTCGGGCATAGCTTCGATTGTCTTTTTTTCCTTTTTGGTCAAACCGAAACCGGGAGTAAATATATTGTGGGGCTTACCCATATGCGAACACAAAATAACCTTAGCGTGATTATTTATAAGGTATTTTATAGTAGGAATTGCAGCCACAATTCTTGTATCGTCAATAATGTTATTTTTATCATCAACAGGAACATTAAAGTCTACTCTTACTAGAACTCTTTTTCCTGTAACATCTATATCTTTAAAAGTCTTTTTATTCATAATCTTTTCCCCTTTACAATATGTATATTTATTGTACCAAAAATAAACCAGCATTGTCAAATAAATGAAAGGTGTTTACGTCTTGTCTTCTAAGTATTTTATCATTTCATCTATTGTGTTTAGTTTACAAATATCTATCCTAAGTTTTGTTGAATTATCTAAATTCTTAACATAAGCCAAAATATGTTTTTTCATTTCCATTGACACACTTGTATATGCATTATTTTTTAAAAGTAAGGCGGAATGTTCTTTAATTTGTTCAATCTTTTCTTTAAGTGATAAATCAATGGTTTTGTTACATTTAATTTCTTCAAAAATTTCAGGTCTTCCTACCGCACCACGACCAATCATCACTCCACTTACACCGCATTCTTCCATTAAATATTTAAAGTCAAAGTAAGTCAAACAATCTCCGCTCGCAATTACGGGTATACCAACTGCTTTTGTTACTTCCTTTAGTTTTTCCCAATCGGAATGCCCAGCGTATCCTTGATTTCTTGTTCTTGGGTGAAAAGTTATAAAACTAGCCCCCGCCCTTTCACACATTTTTGCAAAATTAATATAAACTAAATTTTCATCACTCACACCGCTCCTAAATTTTACCGAAACTGGCTTAGTTGTATTTTTCACACAAGTTCTTATTATTTCTTCTGCAAGCGAAATATTTTCCAAAAGTGCCGAGCCTTCACCGTTTTTTACAATTTTTGGTGCCGGGCAACCCATATTTATATCAATTATATCAAAATCTTTAACTAAGTCTAATTTTAGTACTTCTTCAAAATCTTTTGGGTCGTGTCCAAAAAGTTGTAAGGCAATCGGATGTTCACTTTGGTTCGTTTCCATAAGAAGTTTTGTTTTTTCACTATCGTGCAATATTGCTTTAACACTAACCATTTCTGTAAAGACTATGCCTGCACCATATTTTCTGCACAACGTACGAAAACCAATGTCGGTATAACCCGCCATTGGTGCAAGTAGTAATGGATTTGTGTTTAAATAATCTTTTATACTAAAATTTTCCATAACAATATGATACTACAAAAGATTATTAAACACAATCAATTCAAAGAAAAAACAAAAGGTCAAAGTAAGTCAAATTAAATTATTCACTTATTGCAGTTTTTAACTCTTTGCCCGCTTTAAAGGTCATTACTTTCATTGCAGGAATTTCCATTCTCTCCTTGGTTTGCGGGTTTGTGGTAATTCTGCTCGCACGATTTTTAACACCAAATTTACCAAACCCCGAGATTTTTACTTCTTGTCCGTTTTTCAATTCAGCCTTTATAAGTTTACCTATTGCAAAAAGGGCTTCCCTCGCCTCCTTTTGTGTTAAGCCTGCTTCTGTGCTAACGCCTTTTATTAAATCATTTTTGTTCATAAATTTATCTCCTTAAACTTATTTTAATAAATGATTTACTTTTTATCTTAATATTATTCAGTGTTTTAAATTATTATTTGTCTTAATTTTTTTTACTGCGATAATTGACACATAAATTGTAAAAATTAAAACCAATATTGTTAAAAATGCAAATATTATGGCTATAATGTAATTTAATTTGATTGCATATAAACTATAAAGTAGTCTAATACCTACAACTACACCCGAACCTATTAATATGCTTAACAGATTTTTTATTGAACCAAATTGCATTCCTTTAATGCACATAAATATGCTATTTAGGAGTGACAGAATTATATAAAACAATACATTAGATAACTCTACGCCAATAATTCCGAGTTTTGGAATGATAAGTATTTCAAATAGTAGTTTTGAAACCGATGCTACAACTAACGATATTATTGGAAGATATAACATTTTTTTGCCTTGCAGTATTGTTGATTGAATTTGAGATAACCCAGCAAAAAATATACCCAAAGAACCTATTTTTAAAAGTGTACAAGATAAATCGAATTCCGTCGAATCTAATTTTGCACCATACACCAAGGCTAATATTTCGTTTGAAAAAAGTAAAAAAGTTACACAAAACAATGAAACCAAAAACGTCGTAATAGTGATTATTCTTTTAGATTTGTCGGCAAACTCGACGGGATTTAATTTTACAAGGTCGGGCAACAACAAAACGTCTATTGCAAGAAATGCGGAGTTTGGCAAATTAATAAGCGACGACACTGCACCACGGCTAAGACCGAATAATTTTGTTGCAGAAATATGAGAATATCCAATATATTCTAGTAATCTAACTATTAGCGTAGAATCTATAAATTGAGTTAACGGTAAAATTATAGAAGTAATACTCGCAAGAATTGCAAATATCCAAAACTTCTTTGTGTCAAAATTAGATGTTTGTTCGGTATATTTTTTTTCGTGATTATTTATTACTGCTATTGTATAAAATGATGCAATAATTGCACTACAAAAAATTCCCAAAAACACGCCAAGAACGGCATAAATTAAGCCATACGGCAATAAAATATACGAAAATAAAACCGCTAAAATTAGTTTAGTAATTTGCTCAATGAAGTCTGAAACTGCATATTTGGTTATGAGTCTATATCCCCTAACCGCACCACGAAATACCGAAAGAACGGACACAGAAATAATAGTTAATGCAACGCCAAAATAAATTATATATAAATTTTCATTTCCTTGCAACAAAGCAATTTGTTTACTAAAAATTACTATAAAAGTGGCAATTATTCCCGCTATTAAAATTGAAAATGCAACGGCATATCTAATAACTCTTCTATTTTTTACTTCGTTTCCGCTCGCAACAAACATAGTTAGAGCAGTCGAATTACCTACCGAAGATAAAGTATAAGAAAACACAAACAAAGGAAACGCCAATTGGTAATAACCTATTCCAATTGTCCCAATAATGTAAATTATGATTATCTTAAAAAGTACACTTGCAATTTTAGAAAAAGCACTCACCGTGGTGAGTGCTACTACCCCTTTGTAGTTAAATATTGCACGAGAATTCTTCCACTGCATACGATTAGTATGCTAAAAAAGTTCTTAAATATTTACTACTTCTAATTGTATTTTAATATCCGCTGAAGCAATACTCTTCTTTGCATCTGCATCTAGCCACACTACAATAGTTACTTCAAGATTTTGAACCGATTCTCCCTTAGTTAGGCAAGCACCAACGTCACTCCCTTTAATTGCCTTACTCTTCTTGTCTAACACCGCAATTCTAATATTATCCAAATTTTCGTCTTCGCCCGCAGTTAGTGAGCAGGATACCAATTTTATACACCAATTTGTTGTAGTATTGATAAAGCAAGTGGCATACGCACCTTCTGAACCTATATTATCATTAATTGTTGATGGTACTTGAGTTGTATTGTCTTCTTCGCCCGTCGCTGGTCTTACTCCAAGCCCAGAGGATATTACCTTTAACTCCGTTATACTTTCGCCCGATTCATTTGTTACACTGGTATTATCTTTTGCGAAAATTTCAATGCTTTTTACTTCTACTTTTTCTTTTTGAACTTTAAACGCTGAAAGCGTTGCGCCTACGCAAATAATTAGAACTAAAATTAAAATTCCTGTTATTGTTGTTGCTATCGTCTTCTTTTCCATCAAAACATATCTCCTAAATATTTAATTTAAGTATTGACAGAAATTTTTCAAATAAACAAAAAACCTAACGAAACTTCGTTAGATTTTTGCTATATGTATAAATTATATTTCTTCTTCGTGTTTTTGATTAACAATTTCTCTCCAAGCAGTAATAGATGTAATGATACCTAAAACTACAACAACGGAAAGTAATATTACAGAAACCACGTCAAAATGCCTAATAACCGCACATACAATACTTACAGCTAAGCAAACAATAACAGTTATAATGCTTCCTATTAATAATTTTTTTGTTACCATTTCAACCTTCCCCCTTAATTGTGTTAGTATTATAACACATTATGTAAAAAATTTCAATAGGTTACTAATAAAAAGTTAATTTTTTTTTAGTTTGTAAACAGTTACACTAGCATTTACAAACACCTTCTTTTCAATCCTATCGTTATTAAATTCTTTGCGAACTAAATCTTTTAGAACTCTACCGCCATGATAACCATGAATTATAGCTAGTCCATCTATATTTCTATCTGCCATTTGTACTTCGTAAATTATTTCAGATAATGCTTCTTCTCTAGTAAGCCCGTGAAGGTCTATCTTTTTTATATTGCCATATAAAAAACTATCATTCATAAATTAACCTATAGTGAAATGTATAGTTTTTGTTAAGTTAAAGAAGCCAAATTTTATTTGCAATTTTCCTTTAATAGAGCCTTCTACTGTTATATCTAAAATATTTTCAACATCCGATATTGTAACACCATCACCAAGGTCTAAAGATTTTAGTGTAACACCATCTGTTTCGTAAGTGGTGTCGCATTTTTTGTAACTAACTGTACAAGTAACTTGTTGGCTTTTATCGTCAGTTGATGTATCCGTTGCAGAGGAGATATTTAATTTATAATAAGAACCATTTAATTTAAATATGTAATAAGTATTATTATCGTTTGCTACTTTTGCTAAACTCTCTGCAATATTAGAGTTGTCGGAAAATGCCCCAACTACTCTTATAGCATCTTTTTGATTTGCAATATCGCCTACGCCATTTCTGAAATCAACGCCCGATTGACTTGACTCATTAATCAATTCTTTAAATTCATTACCATTAGTTTCATATAAGTCATCAATTGTAAACCTTACATCACGTGAGTTTTGGTTTGCAATCAAACTACTATAACTTGATACATATCTAGAATCCCAATAAGTTGCAAAGAACTTAAATCTTACTAGAATGTAGTTGTTGTTGTAAGTATTACTCATGGTAGAATTAACTTCTAATTTAATTCTTTTCCCTTCGTTATATACTTTAATAGAATTACCTTTTTCATCGGTAAATAAATTGCAAGGACTTCCATCTGTAGTGCTAACTGTGTAAATTCCAAGAATACCCTTTTCGATACCCTTATCAATATTAGACCTTAATAATATAGTGTAACCCTTTGAAACTGCATATCTATTCATACTGGCATCAACTACTCTGATTGCACCAGTTTTACTATTTTCATCTAAATCTAAACTATTATCATCATTACACTTAATTTTCCAATCTTCAATAGCACTGCCATTTACACTTAAAAGGTTTTGTTTAAAGTATTTAACTTCTATCTCACCCTTATCACCAGTGTATTTATGTGTAAATGTAAATTTATAACTTGTAGCATCATCAGATACAAAACCTTCGCCAGCTACAATTCTATAGTACTTAGAACCATCTTCCTTTGTTATTGTAAATACAACCTTTCCGCTTGCATCCTTATATTCAGCTGAATTACTTGTGCTACCATAATCAAATAAAATATGTGCAAGTTCGGTGTCTGTGCTTGTTGCATTTGTGTCACTAACGCTTACTCTAAAATCAGAAGCATTAAATTCACCAATGTTTTTAAATGCTTCATCGTATGCAATATTAATTTTTGCATAAAAGTCCCCAATACTTGAAGCACTTGTTGGGTCTAAATAAACAATATTTTTGTGATTATCACTAAATGATAGTCCACCACCTTCAGATTCGTGTGCAAATTCAAATTTCAAATATGCCTTTCTTTCAACCAAACTAATGGTAATAGGAATGTTCTTTGAAACTACCGAACCCTTGGTTGTATTTTGATAAATACCTAAATAAACGGTTACAATTTTGTTATCAATATTTGTATATGGAACTACTACAATTTTTCTATTTTCAGCATCTATCCATACATTTTGGATAGCGTTTTTATCAAAACTTGTAACTTGTAACTTATCCATATTGCCATCTAATGGGCTAATTTCAAATGGAATGTAATGCTCTAAACCATCTTTTTGTATTTCAATAACTTGGTTTGTATTAACATCTACAACTTCGTTGTCAAAATCATATATAGTAACATTTTGTACATCAATACTTTTTACTACAATATCGCAACTATCTTGTATGCTAGACTTTGATTTGCTTTTTACTACTATTTTAGCAGAACCCTCTCCAACCGCCTTAATCTTTATTTTACCTTCTTCGGTTATGCTAACTTGTGCAACGCTAGAATTAGATGAACTTACGCTAAACGCTTGGTTTGCGTTAGATGGATATACGGATACATTGTATGATACTTCGTCATACTCTGGGTTTCCTACATACAATTCAGAATACGCCCCGCCGATTGATATATCCTTAACTGCGGAACTATTAATTTTATCAAAAATAACATAACCCACTATTCCAAGGACAACGACTATTGCAAGCACTAACATTACCTTTGGGAAGGTTATTTTACTCTTCTTTTTACCTGAACTTGTGTTTGTATTTTTTTTACTCATCTACACTTCACCCATTTTCTATTAGTATGTTCATTATTAGTTTAATTATTTTATAAAAATAAGTCAAATAAAAACAACACCTTTAAAAGAAAACAAAAAAAATAAAAAGGTTCAAACCAAACGGAATGAACCTTTTATTCATATTTTATGATTAGTTCATATAACTAAAACTTCTTAAATCTGTTTCTTTTCCTGCAATATTTATTTTACCATAAGTTTTCATTGTTAAGTCGCCCTTAGAAATACTGAATTGATTAGTTTTTCCAAAACCAGCAACCGAACCGATTGTGTAATTTTTAACGGTTGAAATATCGGTCTTCACATCAAACTTTACCTTAACGCTAGAAACGGTTACCTTTGATAGGTTAACACTTCCCTTTCCACCTTCACTAATTGCAATTAAACTACCAAATACACCAAGGGAATATTTTTCGTTTTCATTTGAAGTATTAGCGTTATTTACGGTAATAACAACCGATGTGTTACGTAAATCTAACTTACCCGTTTTATTTATAATACCAACTACACCACTTGCAATATATGATTTAGCAGAATACGCTTTACCTTCAACTTCTGGGAGAGTTCTAATTGTAGAACTTACATTACAATTAAATACATTTGTGCTTCCTACAGCAAAACCAATCATACCAGAAGCATTAATTGTATCATATAAATTAACCATAACATTAATGTTACTAATAGTACTATATTCTTCGGCATAAACTACAAAACCGCTTACCATATATGAATCTGTTTTTGATAGAACTTTCTCTTCTTTCACATTGCTTAATCTTGCACAATAAATTTCTGCGTACATATCGACATTTCTATCTTCAGTTTCAGACGCATAATATATTCTACCAAAATTACTATAAGCAAAGCCACCAGCTTGGTAAATTGTTTTTAGGCTAACATTTGCTATGTATTGCTTATCGAATTCTTCGTTATAATTTATATCGCTATGATTAAATAATACGAAGCCTGTTGCAATATTTGCACTAATATTTGCGTTTTCTACTGCTGAATTTGTTATTGTACCATAGTTTGTTGTTACAAAACCTGTTGCACATATATCAACTATTTTTGTTCCTAAATCTTCAGAATTTATAGTAATATCATTTACATAACAATTTGTTATTTCATTACCTTTATTAACTGTGCTTACAAAACCTGCAATATTAACTTCTTTGCCCTTCTTTAATACAGCTGTTAATTTAGCATTTTTAACGGAAACATTAATAATTTTACAACTATTACCAGCACCGCCAACTACCCCAATAGCACCAGCAACAACAGATTGTTCGTCATCAGAAACTTTAATTGTAGGACAAACAATACAATTTTCAACTGTAACATTACGACCTACTCTACCTATAAAGCCAGCAACACTACTTGAAAGTACCTTTTCGCCATCCATAAAACCAACGCCTGTAGCATCGATATTAGCTTGTACATTAGTGTCTGTAATTTCAGAATCCATAGCAACACCAACAATCCCGGCAACTGGACTATCGAAAATTCCATATGTACTAGATGCGTTTAATGAAGAAACAATCTTACCATTTACACGGATACCATCTAATGTAACATTTTCAATATATCCTGCTAAAAGTGCTACACTAGACATACTATTAATTGACTTGAATTCTTCTTTTGATTTAAAAGCCTTAGTGTCTATTTTTGATGTATCAATAGATGCATTATTTAAAGTTAAATTCTTAATTTCGGTTTTTTGTGTGCTGGTTCCAGCAACTACGCCAAAGAAACCTAAAAGCATTGATTTTGATGAACCGCTGGTAGAAATATAATTTTTAAAATTACTTGTATCAACAGTTATCTTCATGTTGTTAATTTTAAACCCATTACCATCATAGTGCGACATAAATGGATAACTTAAAGAACCTAAAGGAGTCCAATTTCCACCATTGTAACTAGAAAGATCTAAAGGTGCCTTTTGAACATAGTAAACACCACTATTTTTCTTATTAAAATGATTTACTAAATCTTCTATTCTTACAATAACGAAAGGATTATCTTTTGTACCATTACCTTCATTGTAAACATTAATATGTAATGTTATTTGATTGTCATTTAATATAATTGTTGCAGAAGCTTCACCTTCACTAGTTGCAGTAAATGTGCCATTTTCATTTTTTGTAATGAAAGGGAAACTTTCACCAATTTTTTCATAGTTATTTACAAAGTATTCACTATCAACAGTGTCACCAACTAGATAATATAAGTGCTTATTGTATTTATTATATTCAATATCGTCCGCAGTATCGCCACCAAAATTATCATCTGGTTGAGTAATGCTAGAATTGTTACCATTGTCATTAGGAACGTTTACATCATCCCCCTTTGGTTTGCTTGCAATAGTAAATATAACAAGGGCTGTAACTACTAAAATAGCAATTATAGATGAAACTATAAGTATAATTCTCTTTTTCATAATATATATCCCCCCGAAATCTATATTATATTGTGTTGAAATTATACTACATTTAGCCTAATCTGTCAATACCATTTCACA
>ERZ779737.486-NODE-486-length-37196-cov-17.221803_pt1 | contig 37196 bp, 27 predicted proteins | sample MGYA00511889_ERZ779737 | MGnify/ENA primary metagenome ERZ779737 (study PRJEB29588, sample SAMEA2163575) | human gut metagenome | biome: human gut; feature: human-associated habitat; material: faeces | place: Denmark | collected 2008/2010 ... | reverse complement strand
AGAGTTCTGCTGTCTGATACAAGAGGATAAATTGAATTGATAGAACTCACCTTAAATGAAATAAATATTATGAGACAGAAATTTTGGGCAATATGTCTGCTGCTCCTGCCGCTGCTGGTTCTCTGCTCCTGCGAGCCGGAAGGCCGGGAGGAAGGCGGGGACGGACTGAGCGGGATGCTGACGGCAGACCCCATCGAGTGGGACGGGACGAAGAACGCGGAGATTACCTACCAGCTGCTGGTGTATTCCTTTGCCGACTCGGACGGAGACGGCATAGGCGATTTCCAGGGTATCATCGATAAGCTCGACTACCTGGACTCGCTCGGAGCGACGGCCCTGTGGCTCTCGCCCATACATCCCGCGGCCTCCTATCACGGCTATGACGTGAAGGACTATGCGGCTGTGAATCCGGATTACGGTACTCTCGAGGACTTCAGGGCCCTGGTGGCCGCGGCCCACGGGAGGGATATCAAGATATACATTGACTATGTGCTCAACCACAGCAGCAAGGACCATCCCTGGTTCCTGGACGCCAAGGAGAATGAGGACAGCCCTTACCGCGACTTCTATATCTTCTCGGACAATCCCCGGGCTGACATCGAGGCCGGACGCATCCCCATGATCAATACCGAGGGCGCCAACGGCTATGACGCCTCCCAGTGGTACGTGGCCGGCAATGCTGCTGTCGGTACCATGGAGTTCGTCCTGGACTGGACCGACCCCGATGCTCCGACCGTTACCGTGACCCGCACGGACGGGCCGGCAGACCCGGAGAATACCGCCCCGGATACTGACAGCGACAAATACCTCTATCTGGGCGACCCCGGCCGTCACGTGAAGTTCTACGATGACGGGGGCGGGATGTACTCCCTGACGGTGGATTTCGATTCACCCTGGGGATTCCTGATCCGCCCGGTGAACTCCGATGAGTGGCCGGCCGGTTCCAAATACGGGGCACAGAGCGCTTCGGAGGCCATGATAGAGTACGGTGTACCCAAGGAACTTTTCACCTCTCAGGACAACAACGCCGTGGCAGACCTCCTGATGCCCGGTACCCTCTACTACCATTCCCACATGTGGACCTCCTGGTTCGCGGATCTCAACTACGGGGCCGCTGCCGAGGCCGAGAAATCCCCGGCCTTCCAGGAGCTGGTGCGCATCGGCCGCCAGTGGGTGACCGACTACGGTATAGACGGCATGCGCCTGGACGCAGTGAAGCACATTTATCACAATGCCAATTCCAGCGAGAACCCGACATTCCTGGGCAAGTTCTACGACGCCATGAGCGAGGGCTTCACCGGAGAGGATCCCTTCTACATGGTGGGAGAGGTGTTCTCCGAGCACAATGAGGTGGCGCCTTACTATGCCGGCCTGCCCGCGGCCTTCGAGTTCTCCTTCTGGTGGAGGCTTTCGGAGGGTATCAACGGAGGCACCGGCAATACCTTTGTCAGGGATATCCTGTCCTATCAGCAGGAGTATGCCGCCGTGCGTCCCGACTATATCGAGGCCACCAAGCTTTCCAACCACGACGAGAACCGGGCCGGCAGCGACCTGGGCGAGTCCACGGCTAAGATGCGTCTGGCCGGAGCAGTGCTTCTGACCGCAGGCGGCGAGCCCTACATCTACTACGGTGAGGAGCTCGGCTATACCGGGGTCAAGGACAACGGGGACGAATACGTGCGTATCCCCATGAACTGGGGCGACAGCTACAACACCAAGCTGTCCTCCTATACCGACAAGTCCGAGATTACCCTTCCTACGGCCTCCGTCTCCGAGCAGGCTGCCGACGCCTCCTCCGTCTTCCGGGTCTACAAGGATTTTGCCCGTGCCCGTCATGCCTGCCCTGCCCTCGCTCACGGCCACATGGTGCGCCACGACCTCTATAACGAGACCCTGACTGCCCTTCCCGGGCTTTGTGCCTGGATAATGGAGTATGAGGACGACCGCGTGCTGGTACTGCACAACTTCAGCGGTTCGGAAATCAACTTTCTCCTGCACGACACCGTCACCGGGACGGTTGCTGTCCAGGGAGAGGTCTCCATGGACAGCAGCGGGGAGACACCCCGCCTGGTCATGGGGGCATATTCTTCCGTGGTATTCATCATCTGAAATGAAGGCATTGAGATTGGCAATAGCAACTGCAGCATTACTGCTGACACTATCCTGTTCATACAGGGTGGAGCGTAACCCGTTCTTCGACGAGGAGTCCGGGCCGGCCAGAACCTGCGTGCTCTTGTCCGATACGACCCTGCTCGTAGTCCGGGACTATTTCCCCGGAATCGGCAGTGTGGACGGACTGACCTGCGACGACTATACGGTGCTGCCGCTCTCCCGGGGAAGTATGGATTCGGTGCTGGTGGTGGCAGGGCCGGCTTCCCGCAATATCTCCACCGTCCGGGTGACCACGGGGAAGGAAAGCGGAGTGATCGTGCTCAAGCGGGAAAACATCCGGAGTCAGGATGTCCCGTCGGTAACTGTGGTGGGAACCGACATGGGCGGCAGGGAGTTCACCGTCAAGGTGGACAATACCCCGGCCAGCTACCTGGTCCTGTGGCAGAATACCCTGCTTGGGCACAAATGCCTGTCCTACCACAAGCCGGGAGTGTTTACCGTTCACATCCCTGACAACGCGGAGGAAATGGACCACTCCTGCATCCGCATATACTCGCACAACGCGGCGGGAGCCGGCAGCGATATCACGGTGCCGGTGCGGAGGGGACGGGTGACCTCCTCCGATGCTGCTGAATTGTCCTGAAGAACAAATAAACAAACTGTATGAAAAAGAATCTGATAACGACTGCTGCCCTTCTTCTCCTGATGGCCGTGCTGCCTTCAGGTGCGGGGGCGCAGCAGATGAATTCTCCCTCCGGGGAATTGTCCCTGAATGTAGAATGTAACGGTGGAATAGTGGTGTATGCCCTTGATTACAAGGGGATGCCCGTTATTCTGCCCAGCCGTCTCGGGCTGACTGGCGATGAGGCGGACCTGGCTTCGGGCTTTACCGTCGCCGCAGTAAGCCGTGACACCGTGGATCAGATCTGGACTCCGGTCTGGGGCGAGTATGCCAGCGTGCGGGACCATTATAACGAGATGGCCCTGACCTTGGTGCAGGAAGGTACGGGACGGCAGGTGCTGGTGCGCTTCCGTCTCTTCGATGACGGCCTGGGCTTCCGCTATGAGGTGCCGGAGCAGGACGGAGTGAATTACCTTACCCTGCGCGGGGAACTGACTGAGTTCAACCTCAGCGGGGACCACACCGCCTATTGCATTCCCGGAGACTATGACACCAACGAGTTTGCCTATTCCACGGCCCGTATCTCCGGGCTGGAGGATGAGATAGAGCGGCGGCTGGCTCTGAAGACCTACGAGACGAAGGCAGAGGGCGGGCTGTCCGTGCAGACCCCGCTGATGCTGCGCTCCGATGACGGGTTGTACATCAACATCCACGAGGCCGCACTGGTGCACTATGCCGCCATGCTCCTCGATGTGGATGATGTCAGCTTCCGGCTGAAGGCCCATCTGGTGCCGGACAAGAACGGGGTGCGCGGCTATCTCCAGGCTCCGTTCAATTCGCCCTGGAGGACGGTCATCGTGAGTGACGATGCCCGGGACATCCTGGCCTCGCAGCTGATCTACAATCTGAACGAGCCCTGCGCCATCGAGGATCCCTCGTGGGTGAAGCCCCAGAAATTCGTGGGAGTGTGGTGGGAGATGTTTACCGGGGCCGGTGCTACCTGGGCCTACAGCGACTACTGGAAGGCGCGTCCCGGGGTTACTGACTATTCGGCCCTGAAACCCAACGGAAGGCATGCGGCCAATACCGAGAACGTGAAGAGGTACATAGATTTCGCGGCGGAGCACGGTATCGATGCAGTGCTTGTCGAGGGATGGAACGAGGGCTGGGAGGACTGGGCCTCCTACCGCAAGGACCGTCATTTCCTGTTTACGAAACCCTATCCTGACTTCGACATAGACGCAGTGTCCGCATACGCTGCGGAGAAAGGCGTGAACATGATCATGCACCACGAGACGGCCTCCAACGCCGCGGACTACGAGAGACAGCTGGAGGATGCCTTCCAGTATATGGTGGACCACGGCTACCACTCGGTCAAGACCGGATATGTGGGCTACATCATCCCCCGCAGCGAATACCACTCGTCGCAGTGGATGAACGACCACTATATCCATGTGGTCCGTACCGCAGCCGAGTATGAGATCATGGTGGACAGCCACGAGGCCGTACGTCCGACCGGACTGATGCGTACCTGGCCCAACTGGGTGGCTCAGGAGTCGGCCCGCGGCGGAGAGTTCGAGTCGATGGGCGGCAACGATCCGGACCACACCTGCATCCTGCCCTTCACCCGTCTCAAGGGCGGTCCGATGGACTATACCCCCGGTCTCTTCCAGACCAAGCTGGACTACTACGAGGGCGGCAGCAAGCCCGGGGAGCAGGCCGGCACCACACTGGCCCGGCAGCTGGCCCTCTATGTGACCATGCCCTCGCCCCTGCAGATGGCCTGTGACCTGCCCGAGAACTACGAGCGGTTTATGGACGCCTTCCAGTTCATCAAGGACGTGGCCCTCAACTGGGACTACTCCTGGTATCTAGAGGCCGAGCCCGGGGACTACATCACTGTGGCCCGGAAGGCCCGCGGTGCCGATGAATGGTTCGTGGGCGCCGTCACCGACGAGAATGCCCGCGAGGCCGTCATCCCTCTCTCGTTCCTCCCCTCAGGCTCCGGCCAGAAATACGAGGCCACGGTCTACGCCGACGGAGAGGACGCCGACTGGGAGTCCAATCCTCAGAGCTACCGGATCTATACCAAAAAAGTGAAGCCCTCCGCGACCCTCCGCATTCCCCTGGCGCCGGGCGGCGGTGCGGCAGTAGTGATCCGGCCCGTTGAGAAGTAAATGAACGTCCGCGAACATACCACTGGCTTTGCGCATGGCTTTGCACTGACTTCCGCAACGGCATCGAATCGCGGAAATCGCTGCCGTTGTGGAGCGCAGCCGAAGCATCGGGACTGTGAGAAGAAAGTAATTTTGTTTTCCTAAAATAACATTGTATTATGAAGATGATCAAGACAATCTTTTTTGCGGCCGTAGCCCTGCTTCTGCTTGCAGGATGCGCCGGCAAATCAGGACAGGAGGTGCAGTCTCCTGTGAGCAACGTGAGCCATCCCGACTGGACGGCCTCCGCAGTCCTCTATGAGGTCAATGTCCGCCAGTACACCAAGGAGGGCACCTTCGAGGCCTTCGAAAAGCATCTGCCCCGGCTTAAGGAACTCGGGGTGGACATCCTCTGGTTCATGCCCGTGTATCCCATCGGAGAGGTGGAACGCAAGGGTGAGTTGGGCAGTTACTACTCAATCCGCGACTACAAGGCCATCAATCCCGAGTTCGGAGACATCGAGGACTTCCAGTCCGTGGTTGACAAGGCTCATGAGCTGGGCTTCAAGGTCATTCTGGACTGGGTGGCCAACCACACCTCCCGCGACCACGCCTGGATATCCGAGCATCCCGACTGGTATGTGATGGACGACAGTACCGGTACGCCTGTGGCTCCCTTCGACTGGACCGATGTGGCCGATCTGAACTACGACAATACAGACATGCGTGCGGCCATGCTCGATGCCATGACTTACTGGGTGTCCGAGGTGGGCGTAGACGGCTTCCGCTGCGACGTGGCCCACGAGGTGCCGGTGGACTTCTGGAATGACGCCGTGGCGGCGCTCCGGGAGATCCGTCCCGACCTCTTCATGCTGGCCGAGTCCGAGGAGCCCGCTCTGATGACCGACGCCTTCGACGCCTACTACGGCTGGTCCAACCATGCGTTTATGAACAGGCTCGCTCAGGGCAAGGCCACTGCCGCCGAGTACGCCGCCTACCGTGTGGAGCACGAGGGCAAGCTGCCAGTGGAGAGCATCGAGATGAATTTCACTTCCAACCACGACGAGAACTCCTGGAACGGCACTGAGTTCGAGAGGATGGGGGAGGCTGCCCGCCAGTTCGCCGCCCTGACATTTGCCGAGCCGGGTATGCCGCTTATCTACAGCGGTCAGGAGATGGGTTCTGATAACTCGCTGGAGTTTTTCATGCGCGACCCTATCGTCTGGGAGGACCGCGGAGGCTATACGCAGTTCTACAAGGACCTTATCGCCATGCGGGATGCACATCCGTCGATGTATGCTCCCCGCGAGGGTGCGCCTATGGTGATACTCGCGTCCGACAGACCCGAACAGGTGTTTGCCTTTGAGCGTCGGCTCTCTGACGGCAGCGACGGATTCGCGGCAGTGTTCAATTTCTCCGCCGAGGAAGTGACCGTGACTGTCTCCGAGGGCAGCATCGCAGGACAGAGCTACACCCTTCCCGCTCACGGATATCAGTTCGTGTTCTGATGCCGCTCAGTGTTTTCCGCGTTCCCATTTTCCCACCTTCGGAAGGTGTGCAGAAAACGGCCGGAAATGCCTCACCTTCGGAAGGTGGGCGGGGAGAGAGACCGGAAACGTCCCACCTTCGGAAGGTGGATAAAGTGTAACGATATTTAAAACCAAATAGCAATAATTTATGAAGAAAAATTTACTGACTACGATTCTGGCTGCGGTGGGACTCTCGTCCCTTGCTTCGGCAGCCACTACCCAGGAGGGACTGCGCGTGGAGCCGCCCTGCTGGTGGACGGGTATGGAGACCCCTCTGACCCTGATGCTGCACGCTCCCGGACTTTCGGGCGCGGGTGTGTCCGTGGACTCTGACGGGATTACGGTGAAAGCCGTGCATTATGCCGAGAGCCCGAACTATCTGTTCGTGGACCTGGAGATCGCCGACAACCTGACTCCCGGGGAGTATACATTTACCATCAACTATCCCGACGGGAAGACCGAGACATTTGCCTACAGCATAGGCGAGCGCAGGGAAGGCTCCCGCGAGAGGGTGGGCTTCGGCCCTTCCGACGTGGTGTACCTGCTCATGCCGGACCGTTTCGCCAACGGAGACAAGAAGAACGATTCTTCGCCCCTGACCGCCGAGAAAGGCAACCGCAAGCTGCCGGGCGGGCGTCACGGCGGTGACCTGCAGGGTATCATGGATCATCTGGACTATCTGGCCGACCTCGGTATCACAGCTATCTGGCCTACGCCCATCACCCTCGACAACGAGCCGACCTATTCCTACCACGGCTACGCCTGCGCGGACTATTATCAGATAGACCCCCGTTACGGCTCCAACGAACTTTACCGCTCCCTCGTGGCAGCCGCCCATGAGAAAGGCATCAAGTTCATCCAGGACATCGTGCCCAACCACAGCGGCACCGCCCACTGGTGGTACAACGACCTGCCTTTCCAGGACTGGATTCACCAGCATCCTACGTTTACACGCTCCAACTATGCCATGTCCGGACATTCCGACCCTCATGCGGCTCAGACTGATCTGGATGCATGCGTGACCGGCTGGTTCGATACCTCGATGCCGGACATGAACCTGAGCAATCCCTATTGCCTCCAGTATTACATCCAGCTGGCAGTGTGGTGGATAGAGTACGCTGACCTGGACGGTATCCGCGTGGACACCTATCCCTACACCCGCAAGGAGGATATCTCGGCCTGGACTGCCGGTATCCTGAAGGAGTTCCCCAACTTTACCCTCGTGGGCGAGTGCTGGTTCCACAACACACAGCAGATAGCCTACTGGGAGGGCTGCAGGACAGCTGACGGCGGCTTCAAGACCAATGCCGACGGCTACACCTCGCACCTGCCCATGGTGATGGACTTCGCCCTGACAGACGCTCTGACTGAGGCTTTCGTGCAGAATGACAATTTAGGTTACGATGACGGCATCAAGCGCGTGTACAACTCAGTGTCCCTCGATTTTGCCTACTACAATCCCTACAACCTCCTGACCTTCATAACCAATCACGATATGGAGCGTCCGGCCATCCGCTTCGGTACCTACAAGGATCCGGACGAGACCGTGCTGGCGAGGATGAAGAATGCGACCACTCTGCTGCTGACCATGCGCGGCGTGCCCCAGTGGTACTACGGTGACGAGATCCTGATGCACGGACCCGAGGAAATGGTGGGCAAGGGTGATGCCTGGTGGAGGACCGACTTCCCCGGCGGCTGGCCCGGTGACAAGGTCAATGCCTTCACATCTGCTGGACGCACTGCACTGCAGAATGAGATGTTCGACCACACCCGCACCCTGATGCAGTGGAGGAAGACCTCGCCGGCTGTCACCGCCGGCAAGCTGAAACACTTCATGCCGTTCGGCGACCTGGTGAATACCTACGTGTATTTCCGCTATACTCCCGACTTCAAGGATCTGGTGATGGTGGTCATCAACAACGGAGTGGAGCCTGTCTCCCTCGACTGGGCACACTACGCCGAGATCTTCGATGCTGCAGCGGCGGCTCTCGGCACCGACAGCTTTACGGCCACCGACATCCTCTCCGGAGCGACTGTGTCCCGCAGCACCGAGCCTTTAGCCGTGCCCGGCATGACCTCCCTCGTCCTCCAGTTCTAACCCCGGACTGCTTCACCGACAACGGGAAAGAGAACCGTAAACCTGCGAGGGACGGCTCTCTCTCCCGTTGTCTTTTATATGCTTTTTATCGTGATGAGGCTCGTGGCTGCATGATATTTCCTATCTTTGCGTAGACGTGAAACAGAAGACCGAATGACGACAGATTCTAAAGGAAATATACTTCTCTACCAGACAGAGGACGGGCTGACAAAGATAGAAGTAACACTCGCAGATGACAATGTGTGGCTTACTGCCGACCAGATGGCAGAGCTGTTCCAGCGCAACAAATCTACCATATCGAGACATATCAGGAATGTGTTTGAGTCGGGAGAACTTAAACCGGAAGTGGTAGTTGCATTTTTTGCAACAACCACGCAGCATGGAGCCGTAAAAGGGAAGACGCAAACTCACACAACAGCTTACTACAGCCTCGACATGATTATCAGCATAGGCTACCGTGTCAACTCCCACCGAGGTGTCCAGTTCCGCATCTGGGCCACTCAGGTGCTGAGGGAGTACCTGGTAAAGGGATTTGCCATGAATGACGACTTATTGAAGCGGGCAGGAGGAGGCAACTATTTCGATGAGCTTCTGAGCCGCATCCGGGACATACGCTCGTCGGAGAAGGTTTTCTACCGCAAAGTGTTGGAGATATATGCTCTAAGTATAGATTATGACCCGCGGGCGGAGGCCACGCAGAAATTTTTCAGGACCGTACAGAACAAAATGCACTATTCGGCTCATGGTCATACGGCGGCGGAAGTTATCTATCAGAGAGCGGATGCCGGTAAGGATTTCATGGGCTTGACTTCCTGGTCAGGAGGATTCCCAAAACGCAGCGATGCGGAAATAGCTAAAAACTACCTGTCTTCCGATGAACTGGACACACTGAACCGCATCGTCAGCCTGTATCTTGACTTTGCGGAACTTCAGGCGCAGTCGCACCGGCCGATGTATATGAGGGACTGGATTCAGAAGCTGGATGATTTCCTGAAACTGTCCGGCAAAGAACTTTTGGCCCATGCAGGGACTGTCTCAGCGGAACTTGCCAAACAGAAAGCCAATCAGGAATATGACAAGTTCAGGCAGCGCACCCAGTATGAACTTTCTCCTGTGGAAATCCATTTTCTGGAAAATTTTGAGAAAGAGCAGAAAAGGTTGAAGGAAAAATAAAAGGCGCATGCACGGCTGCGGTGGCCGGGGCATACGCCTTCTGTTGTGCGGCTGGGTCAGGCCTGGCTGCTAGTAATAGGTGACGGTGACTTTATAGACGGCAGTGTCTGTGACTTTGTTGGCGGTATGCCGGATGAGTCTGTGTGAGATTTACCGGCTACCGGCTTCTGACTTTGTAGTGCGTACGGGCCAGAGGGGAGGGTACCGGACGATGGTGGCGGAGATTGTCAGCAGAGGCTCCGGCCATGGACGCGGATGCGCGCATCAGGTTCAGGGGACCGTTGTAGTTGCCGGTAATCTCGTAGCCGCGGTCGGTGTGGAATACGTACATGACATTGTATTCCAAATTGGCGGAGTTCATGATATAGAGGCTGCCCTCGGTGATGAATCCAAGGTAGGCGTTGTCGCTGGTGTCGTAGTTCTCGACTATAGTCCCGACAATCAAATCGTTTATATCGTTGATTACTTCGCCAGGACTGAGGGTGAGGTCCTGTTTCCCCCACTCGGAGGAGATGTTGTACGTGCCTGCAGGGATGCGTCCGTCGTCGGTGAGCTTCATGTAGCAGTCGATGTTGAGGATACTGCCGGGAGGCACTGCGTAGCCTTCGTTGTCCAGTTCCATGTCGGTGAAAGACAAGATGACGTTGGAGATGCCGTCGGCGAGGCCATCCATGTTGTCGTACAGGGTGGCGTTGGCGGCATGGGCCTGGATGTTCAGGTCCTGTGCCAGCTGCTGGAATCCGTTTATGATACCCTGTGAACGGTCCGAAATCTCTACAGGTCCTACGTAGTGGACATAATGTGTCATGCCGGCCATGTCGGTGAGTTCGGCCTCAATCTCGTAGTAGCCCCGGTCATCTCCGTTGATCCTGAGAATGCCGTTGCTGAAGCCCAACTCGATGTGGTCTCCGTAGCGGTCACTTCCGGTATAGTATGAGTAATCCGGGGTAAATGTGCCTATGGCAGTGGCTCCACGGACTCCCAGCGTGTAAGTGCCTGAAGGGAGGGAAATCTCTCCGTTCCTGTCGGGTGTACCCTGTGTGGAGAAAATATCGAAATAGTAGTATGATGTGCCGGGTCCCTGTTGCTCATTCCCGTCTGTGGCGTTGGTCAGGCAGATGTAGTAGTTGTACTCTCCCTGTACGCCTATGCCTCCGTTATACTCACCGTATAACTCGAATGTCTCTGTGTAATAATCGTAACTATCACCGTCGATGTTGCACGATGCGAGAGCCGTCACGGACAGCAGAAGTATCAGGTAAAGTGTCAGATGATTTTTCATAGTGCGTAAAGATAGTATTTTTCTGAGACTTTACGGAATTTTTCTGCAAAATCGTTCCAGATATTGAAGATGTCCTCATATCTGTACCGTTCTCCGAAGGCCTTCCGCACCTCCTCGGAGCCGGTCACCTTGTCGAACATTTCCAGCCGTGAGGCATCTGCAGCCCCGAACGGGTCGAAGTCCGGCTGCATGTCCGCAATGACCTGCACCGCGTAGAACTGAATCTCCGAGAGCCGTGCCGCCCCGAAGTCCGTGATGTAGATCTGCACACCGCCGATCTCCTTGCCTTTCAGCGAGCCGTAGAACGGGGTCGCGTAAATGGGCCTGAACAGTACTCCCGGCAGATAGAGGGCGTTCATCCGCGAGGCCAACAGGTCCGCGTCCATCCCCGGACAGGCGATCATGCCGAAGGGCAGGGTGTAGCCCACTCCGATCGAGAGCACCCCGAGCTCTCCGAGAATGCCGGTGGCCGGATAGAGGTAGGCCGCTTCCACCGTCGGGATGTGGGGGGAGGAGGGAACCCAGAGCAGTCCCGTCGCGTCGAAGTTCATGCTGCGTTTCCATCCTTCCATCCGCACGACATTGAGCCTGCATTTCACTGTAGAATCCCGGCCATCGCTGCCCTTGACCTTGAGCATCCCCTCCTCGTTGAGCAGGGTTGCCAGCTCTCCGCAGGTGAGGCCGTAGACATAGGGGATATTGTATTGTCCTACGAATGAGATGAGGGAGTCCTCCACTCCCGGTCCCTCGACCTTCAGGCCTCCGAGGGGGTTGGGACGGTCGAGGATGATCATTTCCACACCTTCCATTGCCGCGACTTTCATCACATTGCCCATGGTGCTGATGTAGGTGTAGGAGCGGCAGCCGATGTCCTGGATGTCGTAGACGATGGCGTCGAGGCCCTTGAACTGCTCCGCTGAGGGAAGGCGGGTCTTGCCGTAGAGGGAGAAGATGGGGACTCCGGTGCGGGGGTCGACGGCCTGTCCCTCGACGTGCTCCCCAGCGTGGGCATTGCCCCTGACCCCGTGCTCGGGACCGAAGAGGGCGACCAGCTCCACCCCGGGGGCACTGTGCAGCACGTCGATGGTGGAGTTGAGGTAGCGGTCCACGCCGGTGGGATTGGTCACCAGCCCGATGCGCTTGCCCTGCAGCTGCGCGAAACCATTGGCCTCGAGGACATCGATGCCGGTGCGGACCTGCTGTGCCTGTGCCGGGCGGACAAGGGTGAGAAGGGACATCAGTATTATGGCGGTAAGTCGGTGTTTCATATTTGTTTGTGTTTAACTGAGATTGAGGCTGTGAGCGGAGTCGTCGAATTTCTCGGGGTAGAGGAGGATGAGGCTGCAGCTGGTGAACTCGCGGCCGAGGAGGCGGGGCAGCTTCTCGAAGGAGCTGTCGTGGGAGATGGAGCCGGGCCTGGAGCTGATTACTGTCAGCAGGCTGTCGTCGTCAAGTTCGGAGGCGAGGGCGGTCAGGTTGCTGTAGTCTTCCATCGGGATGTACAGCGCTTCCAGGCGGCGGGTATTCTCTTCCAGCATTTTCCGGAGTATCTTCAGGGTCTCCGGGCTGGCGTGGAAATGCAGGGGGCGCTCCAGGGAGGTGCTCAGATGGCACAGGTGCTCCACCCAGCGGCTGAATCCGGCCTCGTACTCAGCCTTGGGAGGAACGGTCACCACTATCTGGCTGAGGGTGTTGATGGGAACCATCAGACGGGAGAGGAGCACCTCGCAGGAAAGGCTTTTCAGCAGGTTTACAGCCAGGTTGCCGAGAATGGGACTGTCTGCGTCCCTTCTGAGTCCTATGAGGAGGCTGGTGATGTTCTGCTCCTTGACTGTGTGGATGATGCCGGAGGCGATGTTGAGGTCGTAGCGGCTGAGGGTCTTGAGGTCCACATGGGCCGAGGCGGCTATCTTTGCGGCTGTCTCGAGGTTGCGGCCCGCGGTGCTTACAGCCTTGGAGTTGTCGGAGTCGTAGAGTATGCTCAGGGCGTAGAGGTTGTCCGTGAGCATGGGGTCGCGTACGGCCATTGAGAGGCAGACCAGGTCCTTGACGGTGTCAGGGTTGGCCAAGGGAATCAGTATCTTTTCGGGGCGGCTGTCGGGGTCGCGGTCGATGACGGGCTCTTCCATCGCTATCCTGCGGGCAGTCCGGTCGGTGGTAATGGAACTGACAATGCAGGTGAAAAGTATCAGAAGAATGGTGCCGTTGAGTATGTCCTCGTTCAGAAGGCGGCTGCCGTCCGGAAGGATGATTTCGTGGCCGATGAGGGCTGCGGCGAGGGTGGCGGCCGCCTGGGAGGAGGAGAGGCCGAACATCAGGCGGCGTTCGGTGGCTGCCATGCGGAATGTCTTCTGGGTGAGCAGGCTGGCAATCCATTTGCCGGTCAGGGCGGTTGCTGTCATCACCAGCGCTACCTTGATGGCACCCCAGCCGCCGAATATCACGCCCAGGTCGATGAGCATGCCTACGCCTATAAGGAAATATGGTATGAAGAGGGCGTTGCCGACGAACTCGAGATGGCTCTTGAGCGGGGAGATGGACGGGATGAGGCGGTTGAGGAGTATGCCTGTGAGGAATGCTCCGAGAATGCCTTCCAGTCCGGCCAGCTCCATCAGTCCGGCGGCCGCGAACAGCAGGACCATCACGAAGATGAACTGCATGACGGTATCCTCGTACTTGCGGAAGAACCACCGGGCGATTCTCGGGAAGGAGTAGAGTATGAGGGCGCCGGACATCAGTACCTTGAATGCCATGGTTATCCAGAAAGACTTTCCGGTCCCTCCCTCGAAAATGCCGCTCATCACAGCCAGGACCAGCAGGGTAAGGGTGTCGGTTACGGCAGTGGCTCCTACGGCAATGCTGACACTTCTCTCCCGGGATACACCGAGGCGGAGCACAATGGGGTAGGAGATGAGGGTGTAGGAGGCGTACATGCTGGCCAGAAGGATGGACGTGGCCAGACTGTACTTGAGCAGTGAGGTGTTGACTATGATGCCGAGGACGATCGGGACGGAGAATGTGAGCAGGCCGAGGAAGGCGGCCTTCCTGCGGTTGTGTTTGAAGTCCTCCATGTTGATGTCCAGTCCGGCCAGAAGCATGATGTAGTACAGACCGACATTGCCGAAAAGTTCGAAACTGCTGTCGCGGGCCAGCAGGTTGAGTCCGTGCTCGCCTATGAGTACTCCGGCCAGAATCATGCCGATGATGTTCGGTATCCGCAGCCGGTTGAACAGCAGCGGAGCGAACAGGATGATCAGCAGCACGATCAGGAATATCCAGGTCGGGTCGGTTATTGGCAGGCTCAGTTCACTCCAGTTCATTCTGCGAATTTATGAAAAAATATCATTCGGAAGTGCAGGTGCAGGTGCAATCCTTCCGCCGCGGCTTTAACTCCTTCCGAAGGAGTCGGTAGAGTAGGGAGGTGTGCTGCATCACTGCCCGCCATTGCCTTTCAGTCCGAAGGAAGGGTCAACCTTGATGAGTGCGGTGACGGCGAGGGTGACGAGGCAGCAGCCCATGATCCACCAGAAGAAGCCGGTGTAGCCCATCCATTCCTGGAGGGCGCCAGCGAACATCCCCGGAATCATCATGCCGAGGGCCATGAAGGCGGTGCATATCGCGTAGTGGGAGGTCTTGCTGGGACCTTCGGCGAAATACATCATGTACAGCATGAAAGAGGTGAATCCGACACCATAGCCGAACTGCTCGATGAAGACGCAGGCATTGATCAGGATGAGATTGAGGGCTGAGGCGGGGTCGGGCTGGGCCATGCTCATCCAGCAGAATACTCCGCAGGGCAGGGTGAGGGCCAGGGCCATGGGCCAGAGGCAGCGTTTGAGGCCGTAGCGGGATACCAGTACTCCGCCGAGTATGCCGCCGAGGGTAAGGCCGATGATGCCGATCGTGCCGTAGACCAGACCGACTTGGGCGGTGCTGAGACCGAGGCCTCCCTCTGATGCCGGATCGAGCAGGAAGGGGTTGATCATTTTCACCAGCTGGGCTTCGGGAAAGCGGTATAGGAGGATGAATGTGACAGCTATCCATACGTCTTTTTTCCGGAAAAATGAGCCGAATGTGCCGATGAATTCACGGAGGATGCGGGATGCACCGTGCTTCGGGGCTCGGCCCGCATAGTGCTGCGTATCATGGTTGGCATGATGCTCAGTGTGCTTCGAGCCTGCCCGTCCCCGCGGCTGTTCCTTGACAGAGCCTGTTCCGTAGCTTTGCTTATAGGAGGCAGAATAAGTCGGTTCGGGTCCTGTTGGGGCTACAACGGAATGGGGCTTTTGGTTCAGACCCGCTTGGGGTTTGGGGTTCGAGTTCCTGAGGGAGCACGTTTGTCCGGATGGCTTTCTTGTGAACGTACTTCGGGTGCCCGGAGCGGCCCCCTCCCGTTTCACGTCAGCATTTGTAGTGGGTATGTAATCGTCTTGTCCGTCCCTGTCTGCACTCGGCTGTATGTTTCCCGAGGGTCTGTCGGCGGCGGGCCGGGGCAGTATCCTCGAGTGGTACACGGCTACCGCGAAGAACAATGCCGACAGGATGAGGAAGGTTACCGCCCAGGCCCTCGGAACATTGCCGAAAGCCGTCTCCATCCATCCGGCCGCCATCACGACTCCGCCCTGTCCGATGATGGTCGCCAGTCGGTAGAACGCGCTGCGTATTCCTACGTACAGCGATTGGTCGGAGGAATCCAGTGCCAGCATGTAGTATCCGTCCGCCGCTATGTCGTGCGTGGCAGAGGCAAATCCGATCAGCCAGAACACCGCCAGCGACATCGCCACGTAGGAGTCCAGCGGCAGGGTCAGGGCAATGGCCGCGAAAGCCGCTCCGATAATGAACTGTGTAGTCACGGTCCACCATCTCTTGGTGCGTATGATGTCCACGAACGGGCTCCAGAACGGCTTGATGACCCAGGGCAGGTAGAGCCATCCGGTATAGAAAGCGATGTCGGTATTCGACATTCCGAGGTTCTTATACATGATGACCGACAGCGTGTTCACGGCCACATACGGCAGCCCTTCCGCCACATAGAGTGTCGGAATCCAGGCCATCGGCGGTATTCTTTTATTTTTCATGCCGTAAATATACGCAGAAGCCGAGAGCGGTGCAAATGAACTTGTTCGATTTGCACAGCCGAGGCGCCCCAGTATATGTGGACGAAGTCCAAATTGCGCAGAAGCCGAGAGCGATGCAAAAATTTTGCATTTTTCGTAGCATCTTACGGCAGCCGTTTTTTGGAACCTTTTTCTTTTCGCGCTATACCGCAGCGGCATTGAATCCCGCGAATTACTGCCGTTGTGGCAAGAAGTCGGAAGTGTAACGGCCCATAATCGGCCTATAGGAGGGGGTACATGCGTACGGACTTGCCACAACGGTATTGAATTGCGGAAATTTCTGCCGTTGTGGAACCTGGACGGACAAGAAATCGGCTTTGGACACCATTTCGTAAGATTGTCGCATCACTCGAATTGTAGGATGAACCAGAAACAGACATACAACAGTGGCAGTAACTCGTGGAAATCGCTGTCGGTGCGGTAGTCCGCACGCTCTGTCGGGAATTCTATGATAAATTCTATGCTGCTGATTCCGAGTTGATCCATGTATGGTATTGTCTACGTGAAAATTGCAGGACTATTTGTAATGCGTTGGTTTATAGTAGCTTGCAAAAGAGAGTGCAATTCTCGTGGCATCAAAGGAGTCCGGGAATTGCAGTGCTGTTTGTAATGCGTTGGTTTATAACGGCTTGCAAAAGAGGGTGCAATTCTCGTGGCATCAAGGGAGTCCGAGAATTGCAGTGCTGTTTGTAATGCGTTGGTTTATAACGGCTTGCAAAAGAGAGTGCAATTCTCGTGGCATCAAGGGAGTCCGAGAATTGCAAGGCAATTTGCAACACCTTGGTTTAAAGCGACTTGTGAAAGGGTGTGCAATTCTCGTGGCATTCAGATAGTCCGAGAATTGCAGTGCTATTTGTAATGTGTCGGTTTATAGCGGCTTGTAAAGGCGGTGCATTCCGCGCAATCTTCTGGTAGGCCTCAGCATCAGTACAGTCGGGTGAGGCATGAGCCCCGGAAGTAGTGGGCGAGGATGCGGTCAAATGTGCCGCCACGTGCGCTCATGGCTGCGGCTCCGATCTGGCAGAGTCCGACACCGTGCCCCCATCCGGCTCCGTGCAGGATGAATCTGACTGGAACGGGGTCCGGGTGAATTTCAGAACTTACATGAGTGTCAACAATGTGAGTATCAGTATTGTCAGGGCGTGTGTCGGCGGCATCGGAAGAAGCGGATGTTCTGCCCGTTTCTGCTGCGGCTGTTTCAGCGGTTCTGGCCGCCCCGGTTATGTTTGGCACTGATGTCTGCTTTGTCACCGGCTCGCCAACCGGGCCTCCCACCGGATTACCCCCGGTCGTGACAATCTCTGAAATGCCTGGCCTCTGCTCATAGACGGTGTCCACCACGAAAGCCGAACTGTACAGGTGCGATTCGGACAGCCAGCGGCGGATTTCCAGCTCCTTGCCTACGATGACCGTGCGGAGGGTGCCGCGGATGAGCAGCTCTATGATGCGTCCGGAGGCTCCGCGCTTCAGCGGCCTCAGCTCCAGTACGTCCCCGAAATCGATGCCGGAACGGCGGTGGAGCAGGTCGCTCAGCCCGGCCTGGGTGTATTCCACCTTCCAGCGGTAGAAATCAGCGGTCTCCTGATCGTAGGAGTTCAGGACTGTGGAAAGCAGGTCCGGGTCGGAGGTGTTGCAGAAGGCTTCCGGCGAGGACAATATCCAATTCCGGGCAGTCTGCTCGTCGGAAAGGTCCGGGACATCGGCACTGCTTTCATCTGCCGGCTTGGAGATAATGGCAATGCGTTTATCGGGCTGGTATGTGGTGTTTCTCTGAACTTCTGATGTCTCTGAAGCAGTCTTTGCCGTAGTTTCCGATGCAATGCGGCGTGAATGGCATTCAGCCCGGGTCTCAGTACACGGTGTCGGAACGCTCTCAAGTTGGCTGGCCATGATTCCGGTATCTTCTGCCGGTCCGGAACAGGTCGTACGGGACAATCTGTACCCGGCAGCATTGTCTCTGATGGCCTGCAGGTAGGGGAAATCCTCGTCGGCCCAGCAGGCGGAGAACCGCTCAGTCACTCCTCCGCAGCACTTGGAGAAACGGGTGTCGCAGATGCTGCCGTCAGGTCCGTCGGTCAGCACCAGTCCCCGTGTGGCTTCCACGGCCAGTCGGATATTGGCGTTGCCGGCCCGCAGCAGACCCTGGTATCTCTGACAATGGTCGTCCGCGCAGACATCGAAGAGGGTGTGGTCTTCCCGGTCGTACCAGCGGATGATGCGCTCGGGGCCGTTGTCTGAGTGTTCTTCAGAACTGTCGGCAACAGAGTCCGGAAGTCCGCCGCTGACGGAGTGCTCCACGGAATGGCCCTTACATGCGTTGGCTGTTCCATTCGCTGTCTCGCTGTCTCCGCCCCCGAGCGTAGGCCGGGCCAGCAGCCACGACCGCGAGATGACGGCATGGGCCTTGAGAAATTCCTCCGGCGCATCCCCGTTCATTTCCGAGGAAATCACGCTCAGCAGGTAATCCTCCACCGGTACGGAGTTTATGGCCGTGAGCCCTTCCTCCGTGGGCAGGACGGTCAGTCCGCCGGAGAACATCTGGTCCTCCTCCCGCTCCCAGTGGAAGTTGATGCCTATTTTCACTCGGTGCAGAGTAAATGTGCTTTCCGCGGAAGCCGGCCTGAACTCTATTTTCCCGTAGCATTTCCCGTTCCACCGCACCATTCCGTCCTGAAGGGAGAAGACCTGCTCGCCGGAGATATTGTCCCTGTCCCCGGAAAGTCCCTCCTGACCGCGGATGCCGCTGATTGAGAACGGCTGGTTGAACCGCACCCTCAGCTCCGGAGCGGTGAGCAGCCCCACGTCGATGACCGGCTGCCAGGAGGTGTCGACCGTCTCCCGGATGATGTTCTGCAGCACCCCGGCATCGGTCCTGCGGAAATCCTCATCCACCGGTACGATGAACACCCCTCCGAGATCCACGGACGCGGGGCTGATGCGCACGGCCTCTCCTTCCGGAGCGTAGTAGCAGGACGGGCGGTGGGCCTTGCGGGGAATGACGAGGACGCGGAAAATGATGTTGCCGGCAGTCCGCTCCCGGGAGATGTTTCCGTGACTGTTCCGGGACTCTGCGCAGGTGTTCCGTTCTGTCCAGCAGAGGATATTGATCTGCGGTTCGCCGGTCCTGGGACTGACGGGCAGGGAACGCAGCACCCGGAGAAATGCCGCTTCGGCTGACTCGGCGTCCGGAGCAGTGATGACCGGCAGTCCCGGGATGTAGGCGGACGTCAGGGCAATGGCGGCGGCTCCGGGACGCATGACGGTTTTCGGCCCGAGCAGCCCGAAATGCCTTTCCACCGGCAGGAATCCCTTGCAGCCCATCTGGAAATGGAAATGGTCGGGGGCACTGGCTCCGCTCTCCGGGCCGTTGTAGAAGACCGTCATGTCGGGAAATGCTTCGGCGAGGCGGAGCATGTCGGGAAAGCGGCCCGCTATCCGCTGCGGCACATGGTCCACGGCCGGTATGGTAAAGTGCTCGGGGAAAATGGGGAATGGGTTGACCAGTATCTCGTAGCGGCGGCCGTCGCAGCCCTCGAAGGGCAGGGCCACCTGCTGTTGCGGACGGTTTCCCCGGCACAGGAAGCAGGGCCGGGCCGCAATGGAGGCCGCGTCGGTGCGGGCCAGTGTGGAGACTGCCCGGGCGGGATTGTACTGCACCCTGACCGGCATACCGCCGATGGTTATTTCCTTGGTCTGTACCTCGCGCAGGTCACGGTATCTCCGCGCCGCTTCCGGCCATCCGGCCAACTGTCTCTTCAGGAGACTCTGTAGTTCTGTCATCTTTCTTGTGCATCCATAAAGTGGCAGCAAGATACGGAAAATTCTGTAGAACTCAAATGCCGCTGACAATACCCACTATATAATCTTCCGGAATCAGTCCTATGTACCGGCTGTCCATGGAGTTGAGGACGTTGTCCCCGGCGAGGAAGCAATAGTTGCTGCGGAAGGTATGGCATGAAACGGAGTCTGCATCGGGCATGTCTCCGGATTCATACTCGATGAGTCTGCCGTACAGGAAGATATTGTTTTCGGTAAGTCTTATGGTGTCTCCTGCGCCTGGTATGTACAGCGGCCCGTAATCTTTGATAGTCCAGACGGCTCCGTCCGGCAAGACGGCAGCTTCGAACTTCAGGGCGGTATCGGCTGTGAGTACTGAGTCAGGTCTGCGGGAAAGCCATCTCTGATACCGTTCAGTTCCGATAACTGTTGTAGGCAGCGAGGAGTTGTAGTAGTATCCGTTGCGGATGCCCACAGTGTCGCCAGACCTCCCTATGCATCTCTTTGCGTAGACGTAGTTGATCCTGAAGTGAATTTTGCCGGTAGAGTCAGGGTAGGGGTAGTTGAATATGACGATATCTCCCGGACGGACATTCCTGAGTCCGGGCATCCGAAAAGACTCCATCACCGGGTCCGAGAAGTCGTATTTGGTATAGATGCGGGCACCCATCAGCAGTTTGTTCACGAAGACGTGCTGTCCGTCATGCAGGGTAGGAAGCATGGAGCCGCCTCTGATAGTGAAGCGGTCGGTCAGGAATACCGGAATCGTTACAGCCAAGGCAGCTGTTGCCAGTGCCATGAGAAGGATAATCCGTATAATCTTTGTGGTAGGTATTTTCATAAATTCTACCTGCAAAGTAAAAGAAAATTTGTCTATTTGAAAACAATGCAATATCTTTGAAAACAATGCAATATCTTTGAAAACAAAAAACTACTATGAGACTTCTATCCCGCATATTGATATTTATGATAGGTCCTGTGCTGATTTGCACATGTACTTCGCGGGAAACTGTCTTGTTGCGCAGGGAACTGAGGACGTTTATGTCGGATACAGTTGTGACTCCGGCCGGCATACAGGGAGTCGATACTGCGGGTGTCTTTTTCTATAAAGACAAGTCTGACCAGCCTAAGTTGATATTCTACTATGATTCTGCATCGTGCAGTGACTGCGAAATAGCACATCTGACCAGCATAGAATGGCTCTACCGCAAGAGTTCAGAGGATGGTACATTTGAAGTATTGACCATATTCTCTCCGAAGCCTGAAGATTACGAAGTCGTGAGGCGGCTGCTGGATATACACAGGTTCCCGTATCCGGTGTATATAGATTTCGACGGACGTTTCAGGAAAGCCAACAATTTCATCCCGGAGGATGTGCGTTTTCACACATTTTTGACAGACAGTGCAGGGAAGATAGTGTATGTGGGCAATCCTTCAATGAGCGAAGACCTTAGGACAGCTTTTGAAAAGGTACTTGAAAGTATTGCCAAATGAATGTTTTGCGCAAAACAGATAAATCAATTATTAATTTTAAAATCAAGCAGCAATGAAGAAGACAATTATTCTCATTCTCGGAGGGGCGGTAGCCCTCACTCTTTCTCTTTTCCTGAGTATCTGTGCGATATCTCAGAGTAACGCTGAATCTGACGGCGGACTTTTCGAAACCAATGTGGAAGCGTTGGCAGGTGTCGAGCATTGGGGAACATGTGGCACAGTAGACCCGTATTGCGATGCAATTTGTCCAAATTGTGGTAATGAGGTCTGGGCAAAAGGATATAAAGGACCTGGTAAACTGACCAATTGTACATGCTCTCAATCAGTAATTGAAAAATAATATCGGGCCTTAAACTGTATTTTCACATTTATGATATGGATGAATATTAGTAAGGGAACAATCCTAGTTCCCTTATTTTTCCTATTTTCATGTTCCGGTGAGGTATCTTTGTCCGTGACGTTCCCGACAGAACGGAAAGCCGGGTGGGAACTTGTCTCAGACGAGTTGTATGTCAATGTTGTATACGATTTGTGGGAGTACAAGTCTTGTCTGCTGGTACCAGTGGCGGACATGAAGACGGGGCACAATCTGTGGATATACGACAAAAATACCGGCAAGCGGATATGGTCCGGTATCAACGACGGCCGCGGGCCAGGTGAGACCATGAGTGGGCTGCAAAACACTTATTTTGCCGATGGCGTGCTGACATATTACGATGACATGAAGGGGAGCATACTCCGTTATCAGATAGATTCGATACTTGCCGGAAGTTTTCTGTACAGGGAGGAGCGGTATGATCCTCCTACGTGGACAATGAGTGTGGTGGAGTCTGGAGACAACAGGTTGTTTATGAAGAATGTCGGCTATTCAAGTCCGGACCTGCATGAGGTAAGCAGGTTTGAGCTCCAGGACCGCGCTGGACATACTCTGTGTCAGTACGATTATTCCCCGGTAAGCGACCCGGAGCTGCGTTTTTATGAGTACATGTATACGCCTTACTCCGCATCACCGGACAAGAGCCGTCTGGCTATAGGAACATTGCATGGGACTGTGCTGGAAACGTACGGCATCGGGCAGGACAGCATAGCTCCTATAGCGGTCAGAGTATTTGAGGATCCGGACATTGATGTATCCTCCGGCGGCTATGACTACAATGAGCGGACAGTCCTGGGATTCTATGACATATATGCTTTCGACGACAGGATTCTGGCAGCGTATGACGGGGAGGTCAATCCCTATTGGAACAGCGGTGACAGGCAGACTTACACCAAGATAGCGGTCTTCGACTGGGAGGGCAACCCTCTGGAGCTTATCCACACTGATTATAAGATAGAAAGGCTTTGTTATTCTGAGACTGAGAATACAATTTATGCTGCCGTGATGGACCGCGACGGCATAATGTATTTAGCGAAGATGGAGCTATAGGTCCCGGCTCTGTAGCAGCCATTTCCAGACGGGAAGTATTTCTATGGCCCTGCCGTCGGGGAGGGGGATGGAGCCTTCTTCGTCGCGGGTGACGATCTCCATCCTCGAAAGGCCCTCTGTCCGGTCCAGCCGGACGAGTGCATTGACCTCTCTCTCCTTTGTGTCGGGGTCGCTGAGCGTGACGCAGGCCTGTACGGCGTATCCGGCTTCCGGTATGTAGAAATCGACTTCGGTATTCTTGTGGTAGAAGTACAGTTTGTCGCCGTAGGTCCTGCTCAGGTGGATGGCGCAGAGGTTTTCGAACAGGGGGGCGGCAGTGTTGCTGAGGAAAATGCTCAGGAGGCCGTTGTCAATGAAGTAATGCTTCTTGACAGTCTCCCTTTCCGTAGATTTGGTAGCGTAGTTCTCAATGGGCAGGAGGATGTATGCGTCTTTGGCGGCTTCGACATACTGGATGACCGATGCCGGGGTAGTGTTGATTCCGGTGCTTTTTATCAGGTTGGCTATCCGGTTGTAGGCTATGGGTTTTCCGATGCTCTCGGCAAGTCTTTTGAACACCATCCGCAGGGCGGTCTCATTGCGGATCCTGCCTCTGACGACTATGTCGTTCAGCAGGATTTTCTCATACAGGTCGTTCAGCCACCTTCTCTTGTTCTTGAAAAGCATGAGCTCAGGGAATCCTCCCCACAGGAGATATTGGGAGAGCATTTCCATGACCTTGAATCTCTCCGAACTGTATTCCCATCCATGGCTAAGCACAATGCCCTGTGACTCAAGATACTCTGAAAAGGAGTAGGGATATACCGTCCCTTCCGTGTATCTGCCCCCGAGGGTCGTGTGTATGTCCCGGCTGAGCATTTTAGCGTTGCTTCCTGTGATGTACACCTGATATTTCCGGTTGGCAAGTCTCCGGGCGAAATGCTCCCAGCCCTCTATGTTCTGTATCTCGTCGAACATCAGTATCGGCTTTTGCCCGCCGGTGCTTCTGTATGCCTGGAGTATCGTGTCGAAGTCGCCGGCATCCATTCCTATGAGACGCTCGTCGTCGAAATCGATGTAGATGAATTCTTCCGGGAGACGGCCTTCGGACATCAGCTGCCTTGCTCGTTTGAACAGCATGTAGGACTTGCCTGCCTGCCGCACGCCTGTAAGGACGTATCGGCCGCTGCCCTCAAATTCGAACTGCCTGTCATACAGGTCAATGTCTCTGAGAAGTTCCTGTCCCTCGCTTATCAGTATCCGGAATGTATCGATTGTTGTTGCCATGTGCGGATATTTTGCTACCGCAAATATAGCAAATTTATATTGCTGATATATGAAAATGGTTAAATTTTTATATTGCCAATATAAAAATCAGTGCCGGGCGCTCATCTCGAACTCGAGGGTGCCGCCTTCGAGGATCTGGCCGATGGTGAGTTTCAGGACTCCGTCCTCTCCGGGCTGGAGCCGTGTGCCGTTGAGGCTGACGGAGCGGACGTAGCGGTTGCGGTCGGATACCTTGGGGGCCTTGATCTCGAGGGTCCGGCCGTTTTCAAGGTTGATCTTCATGTAGGGCAGGTAGGGGGCTCCGAGGATGTACTCTCCGCTGCCGGGACATACGGGGTAGAATCCCATGGCCGAGAATATGTACCAGGCGGACATCTGGCCGCAGTCGTCGTTGCCGCAGAGGCCGTCGATGTTGTTGCGGTACATCCGGTTCATGATCTCCCGCTGCCAGTACTGTGTCTTCCAGGGGCTGGAGGTCCATGCATAGAGGAAGGGGATGTGGTGACTGGGCTCGTTGCCGTGTACGTAGCCGCCGAGCAGGCCCTCACGGGTGACGTCCTCTGTGCCGGCGAAGAACTCGTCGGGCAGGTGCATGGTGAACAGGGTGTCGAGGTTGGCCTCGAACTGTTCCGGGCCGCCCATGGCCTCGATGAGGCCGGGTACGTCGTGGGGCACGTAGAAGGAGTAGTTGAGGGAGTTGCCCTCGATGAAGCCCTGGCCGTGGGTGTTGAGCAGGTCGAAGTCGGCCTTGAAGCTGCCGTCCTCGTGGCGGGGACGGGCGTGGCGGGTGACGGGGTCGAATACGTTGTGCCAGTTGCCGGAGCGTTTGAGGTACTCTGCGGCTATATCGCTGTCTCCGGCAGCTGAGGCCGTTCTGTAGACCGTCCAGTCATCGTAGGCGTATTCGAGGGTGACTGATGCGGAGCTGCCGGATGCCTCCATGGGGACGTAGCCGAGGCGCATCATCTCGCCGGTGCCCTCGTAATAGGGGATCGAAGAGCTGCGCACCATGGCTTTCAGGGCCCGTGCCGTGTCTGTCGGAATACCCGTGGCTATGGCGTCGGCTACGATGGAAACGCTGTGGTAGCCTATCATGCACCAGTTCTCGTTGGCGTTATGGCTCCATACCGGCAGGGCTCCGTGGACGCTCTGCTCGGAATGGGCGATCATGGATGAGATGATGTCATGGCTGCGCTGCCGCTGTATGATGTTGTAGAGCGGATGCAGGGCGCGGAATGTGTCCCAGGTGGAGAAAATGGTGTAGTTGGTGAAGCCCTCGGCACGGTGGATGTTGCCGTCCACACCTCTGTAGAGTCCGTCCGTGTCGCAGTAGACCGAGGGGTTGATCATTGTGTGGTAGAGGGAGGTGTAGAGCATGGCCAGCTGGTCGTCGCTGCCCTCCGCCTCGATGACCGCGAGAGCATTGTCCCAGGCCGCCTCAGCCTCCTGTGCGACCATGTCGAAATTCTTCCCGGCAGCCTCCGCCTCCAGGTTCTTCACCGCACCGGCGGTGCTCACTCCAGACAGGGCGACCTTGACCTCCAGCTCCCGTCCCTCCGAGGGGTCGAACCCGAACCAGGCCGCTATCTTCCTACCTCCGATTTCCGGGAAATTGTGCTCCAGGTCGAACTTGCGGTAGAAGCCGTTGTACAGCACCTTCCCGAATTCCTTGTAGCCGTACTCGCGTATTGGCCGGGAGAACGATATCGCGAAATAGGTGTAGTTGGTCCTAGCCCAGCCGTTGGTGATGCGGTAGCCGGTTAGCAGGGTGTCGTTCTCGACCCGGATCTGGGCCCAGAGCACCTTGCCGTCGTAGTTGTAGATGCCGTGTATCAGATCCAGGATGACCCGCTGCTCCGTGGCTCCCTCGGGGTAGGTGTACTTGTGGACTCCTGTCCTCGGGGTGGCGGTCAGCTGGGCCCGTATGCCGTAGTCCTCCAGGAATGCCTCATAGTAGCCGGGACGGGCCACCTCACTCTCGTGCGAATACCTCGACCGGTATCCCGCATCCGGGTCTGCCGCTGTCCCGGGCCGCAGTTTCAGCTCTCCGGTGACCGGCATCAGCAGCACGTCCCCGAGGTCCGAGTGCCCCGTCCCGCTGAAATGCGTGTGGCTGAAGCCCACTATCGTGCTGTCGCCGTACTGGTAGCCGGCGCAGTAGCGGTACGCCTCTGGCTGATACCTTCCGTCGATGTTGTGCGGCACCGTATCCGTGTCCGGGCTGAGCTGCACTATCCCGAAAGGATAGCATGCTCCCGGGAACGTATGCCCCATTCCGTTGGTTCCTATCATGGGATTGACCCACCTCGAGAGGCTGTCGCTGCCTGCCGCAGCCGCCCCGACCAATGTCATCGCCGTCATGGCTATTGTGCAGAGTTGTCTTTTCATGTATATGATTTAGTTATTTGTTTCTGAATCTATTTCTATTCCGTCAATTTGCGGCAGGGATGATGCCACGTCCTCGAATAATTTCTCGGTTTCGTATTGTGCAATGCCCATAGGCTGTGTAATGCCGCGCAGGGCGAATCTGGCCTTATTGTCGCTTTTGGTCCGGCACAGCAGCAATCCTATCGTAGGCTTGTCTTCAGGAGCTTTCACATATTCGTCTACAGCGGAGATATAGAAATTGAGCTTGCTTACAAATTCTGGGATAAATTCCACAGCTTTCAGTTCGACTACGACGTAGCAATGCAGTCTCAGATGATACATGAGTATGTCGATGTAGTAGTCGTCACCGTCAACAGAAATATGATACTGCCGTCCGACAAAGGCGAAGCCGCGTCCCATTTCCAATAAGAAGTCGGTTATCCTGGATGCAAGTGATTTCTCGATGTCCAATTCGTTCTGCAGAGCCACAGTGCCTATGAAGCTGAAAGTGTATGGGTCTTTAAATGCGTATTTTGCCATATCTGACTGCGCAGGGGGCAGTGTGATGTCAAAATTTGAGATAGCTTTCCCCTTTGTCTCTATATACCTGTCTGCAATATGCATCATCATGACGTCACGGCTCCATCCGTTTTGCGCAGTCTCGATGATGTAAAATGCCCTTGTGGCACTGTCCTTTATTTTGGCCATCAAGGATATGTGATGGTACCATGATATTTGTGCAAGCGGGACTTGCACAAATTCAGAGCCTTTTGCCCGTAAGCGGTCAAGAACGGTCTGTTCTACAGGCAGACAGTTAAATTGTGCAAGCGGGACTTGCACAAAAGGAAAGTCAGGGTATGCTTTTGCGAAAGCTCTCATATTCTTTAAATTACGGATAGAATATCCCCTGTCGTCAGGAAAACGTCCGGAGAGGTCTGCTGAAAGCCGGTCTATCACTTGGGCTCCCCATCCAAGGTTCTGCTGTTTCTCCAGAATATCGTGCCCGATAGACCAGTATAGCGACAGCAATTCCGCATTGACCCCCATAACTGCCTTGAGTTTGCTTTTCTCAATCAGTTCTTCAAGCTCTTTCCGCCACTTATCATATTCAACCTGAATATCTGCCGTCATGGCTATTGTGCAGAGTTGTCTTTTCATGCCGTAAAAATAGTAATTTTGCGGGAACATTAGTATCGGTAAAATTATGGAAAGGGATAATAAGGAAAATAGACCGGACAGGATCGAAGTGCGCGGGGCGAGGGTGCACAATCTGAAGAACATAGACGTGGATGTGCCGCTCGGGAAGATCGTCGGCGTTGCGGGGGTGTCCGGCTCGGGCAAGAGCTCGCTGGCACTCGGGGTGCTGTATGCGGAGGGGTCGCGCCGCTATCTGGAGTCGCTTTCGACCTATACCCGCAGGAGAATGACCCAGGCCGCCCGGGCCAGTGTGGACGAGGTGCTGTACGTCCCGGCGGCCTTGGCGATGCATCAGCGTCCGGCCATACCGGGCATACGCAGTACCTTCGGGACAGGTACGGAACTGCTCAACATGCTGCGTCTGATCTATTCCCGCCTGGCCTCCCACCGCTGTCCCAACGGGCATTACGTCCAGCCTTCGCTGAATGTTGCCGCCGGGATGGAGCTGGTCTGCCCGGAGTGCGGGGCGCATTTCTATGCCCCGGGGGCGGAGGAATTGTCCTTCAACAGCAGCGGGGCCTGCCCGACCTGCGACGGTACCGGGACTGTCCGTACCGTGGATGAATCCACCCTCGTGCCGGACGAGACTCTGAGCATCGACCAGGGGGCCGTGGCTCCGTGGAATACCCTGATGTGGTCGCTGATGACCGATGTCTGCCGGGCGATGGGAGTGCGTACCGATGTGCCTTTCAATCAGTTGACTCCGAAAGAAAGGGAAATCGTCTTCCATGGACCGGCCGAGAAGAAGCATATATTCTACCATTCGAAGAATACCAATCAGGCCGGAGAGCTGGATTTCACCTATTTCAATGCCGTCTACACCGTGCAGAACGCATTGTCCAAGGTCAAGGACGAGAAAGGGATGAAGCGGGTGGAGAAGTTCCTGAAGACCGGACCGTGCCCGGACTGCGGAGGCTCGCGTTTCTCCGAGGCTGCCCGTGCTCCGAAGGTCCGGGGCATTTCCATAGACGAGGCCAGCCGTATGAGCCTGCGGGAGCTGGTGGAATGGGTGCGGGGAGTGCCGGCCTCCCTTCCGGAGGAGATGCGTCCGATGGCGGAGCGGATCTGCGAGTCCTTCCTCGACGCTTCGGTGCGTCTGCTGGATCTGGGTGTGGGCTATCTGAGCCTCGACCGCGCGGCCTCCACCCTGTCTACGGGGGAACGGCAGCGGATGCAGCTGGCCCGGGCGGTGCGCAACCGTACCACCGGGGTGCTCTACGTTCTGGACGAGCCTTCCATCGGCCTGCATCCGGCCAACATCGTGGGACTGGCCGGGGTGATGCGGGACCTGATAGCGGACGGCAATTCCATTGTGCTGGTAGACCACGACATACAGATACTTTCCGAGTCGGACTGGCTGATAGAAATGGGGCCCGGGGCCGGTTCTTCGGGCGGACGGGTGATAGCCGAGGGAACGCTGGAGGATGTGGTGCGGAATAGTGCTTCGAAGATAGGCCCGTTCCTGAGCGGAGCTGCTGTGGTAAATGTCAGGAATCGTACACTCGGGACAGAACTGTTTGCCAATGGCCGCATTCACCTGTCCACCGGTCCAGTGCATACCGTAAAGCCGCTGGAGGTGGATATCCCAAAGGGCCGGCTGACCGTGGTGACGGGAGTCTCCGGCTCGGGCAAGACGACGCTTGTGCTGGAGAGTCTGGTGCCGGGCCTGCAGGCTATGGTCTCCGGTGGAAAGATGCCGGACCACGTGCGGGATATCCGCGCCGAAGGCATCCGTCACGCCAAACTGATAGACGCTTCGCCTATCGGAATCAATATCCGTTCGACAGTAGCCACATACGCCGATGTCCACGATGAGCTGCGGAAGGTCTATGCCCGGACTCCGGATGCAAAGGCCGGGGGCTGGAAGAACGGGGATTTTTCCTACAATACGGGACGGCTGCGGTGTCCGACCTGCGACGGTACGGGCGTGATAAGCCTCGATGTGCAGTTTCTGCCCGATGTGGACATACCCTGTCCGGACTGCAGGGGCTCGCGGTATTCCAGGGCGGCGTACAGGATCCGCCGGGAGAACAGCGAGGGAACGTACCATTCTCTGCCGGAGTTGATGGCCATGGATGTGGACGATGCGATGGTGGCCTGCGGAGACCTGCGGACCGTGCGCCAGAGGCTGCAGGTGCTCCACGACCTCGGACTCGGCTATCTTACTCTCGGCGAGCAGACTCCCGGACTTTCCGGCGGTGAGGCCCAGCGTCTCAAGCTGGCCAGTGAGATGGGCCGCGGCCAGGACGATTCGGTATTCGTGTTCGACGAGCCGACCATCGGCCTGCATCCGGCCGATGTACGGACCCTCCTGCAGGTATTCCAGCGGCTGATAGACCGTGGCGCGACCGTCATCGTCATCGAGCACGACCTGGATGTCATCCGCTCGGCCGACTACATCATCGACATGGGTCCCGGCGGAGGCGAGGACGGCGGCCTCATCGTAGCCACCGGCACTCCCGAAGACATCCGCCGCTGCCCTGAAAGCGTCACCGGCCGCTTCATCTGAAAGGAATTTGTAGAATCTGTTTAGGGATTTGGATATGGAATTGAGTGATAAGATTGTAATTTACCGTACCTCTGACGGGCAGACCTCTGTAAGTGTCAGAATGGATGGAGATACTGTGTGGCTTTCGCAAGCGCAGATGGCGGAACTGTTTCAGAAGGATAGGACTGTTATCGGGCGTCATATCAGTAATATATACAAGGAGCATGAGTTGGAGCGGGAAACCACATGTGCAAATTTTGCACATATGGGTAAGGAGGCTGACCAGACCTACCAGACAACTCTTTACAATTTAGATGTTGTTATTTCCGTCGGCTATCGTGTAAAAAGCCAACGGGGTACGCAATTTCGAATTTGGGCCAATAAGGTACTGAAAGATTATCTGGTTAAGGGCTATGCAGTAAATAAGGCCTTGACCGAACAGCGATATTCAGAATTGAAGCAATTGGTGGCCGTCCTGGGACGGACAATCAAATCACAGGAGGCATTGACTTCCAAAGATGCACTGGACTTGATAGAAGTCGTTTCCAACTACACTTATGCATTGGATATTCTGGACAGGTACGATTATCAGCAGTTGTCAATAGAACAAACCACCAGTGAAGAAAAGTTCCACGCCACCTACGAAGGAGCTATGAATGTTATCCGCGAACTGAAGGCAAAGTTCGGTGGAAGTAAGTGGTTTGCAAATGAAAAAGACGATTCGTTCAAAAGCTCCATAGGCCAGATTTACCAGACTTTTGACGGACATGATTTATATCCCTCAGTGGAGGAGAAAGCGGCAATGTTGCTCTACCTGGTCACTAAGAACCATTCGTTCACAGATGGTAACAAGCGCATTGCCGCAACTCTTTTTCTGTGGTTTATGGCGGAAAACGGCATCCTCTACAATCCGGACGGCACGAAGCGCATAGCTGACAACACTCTTGTCGCTCTTACGCTGATGATCGCTGAAAGCCGGGCAGAAGAGAAGGATACGATGGTAAAGGTGCTTGTAAACCTGATAAATAGGAGCAATTATAAATAATCTATGGAAATAATTGATAGAAACAATGGATACGCGCTGCTGCGGATAGGTCCGGAGCGCGGAATGTATGGAAACGAGGCTGCCGGACGGAGGCTGCTGGAGGAGGCGGTCAGGACCGGGGCGGCGATGGTGTACAGCGGCTACTGGCTCGTGGCGGCTGACGGAGGGCGGAAGGATGTCCCCGTCAATGACTGCCAGCTCGGAAGTGTCCGGGAGGATTTCGACTTCGGGGCTCTGGTGGCGGTCGATGAGGGTCTGATGCAGCAATGGGAGACGGAAGTGAAATGCTCTCCGGTGCGGTCTGCTGGCGGTTCAGTGCATGATATGCCGTCTCGGTCTGAGTGTCAGTCTCCTATTGGGAATGCTGCTGATGCCAAAGACTTAGGAAATCCGGCAGAGCCGTCCGCGCTGTCTTTGCGATACGGTCAGTGGTACTCGCTGCGGCTTTTCCTCTCACGGCATGGCGAGCTGCTGCATCTGCCTGAGCTGCTGTACGGTGTGGACGAGGTCGATGCCAGGGCTTCGGGACAGAAACAGTTCGACTATGTAGATCCCCGCAACCGGGAGGCCCAGATAGAAATGGAGGCGATTTTTACGGATCATCTCAGAAAAATAGGGGCGTGGCTGCCGCCGAGGACCCGGACGGTTGCGGATGATGGGGCTGCAGTGACGGAGAAAGCTGCCGCTTCCGGTACTGGCTGCCCGGACAGCGTTCCGGGGTCAGGTGATGATCCCTGCACTACCGTGGATGGCCTGGGCACTGTATCTGCCGGTATGCACAATGCTCGAGAAATGCCGGTCCCTGAGGTGTCGGTGATTATTCCGGTGCTCAACCGTGCCGCCACTATCGGGGATGCGCTCCGCTCGGCCCTCTCGCAACGGACGGATTTCCCTTTCAATGTGCTCGTGGTAGACAACCGCTCCTCTGACGGCACTTCCGAGCGGATAGAGGCCGTGGCCTCGGAGGACAGCCGTGTGGTTCACATCATTCCTGGGCCTGACAGCGGTCTCGGCATAGGTGGCTGCTGGAATCTGGGCATCAATCACCCGCTCTGCGGATGCTATGCGGTGCAGCTGGACAGCGACGACATGTACAGCGGACCGGATACCCTGCAGCGGATTGTGGACGTGTTCCGCCGGGAGCGGTGCGCCATGGTTATCGGCAGCTATGCGATGACCGATTTCGACCTGCGCCCGATTCCACCCGGAATCATTGACCACCGCGAGTGGACTGATACCAACGGCCACAACAATGCCCTGCGAATCAATGGTCTGGGGGCACCTCGGGCCTTCCACGTGCAGACCCTGCGTTCGGTCGGAGGCTTCGAGAACGTTTCCTACGGCGAGGACTACGGCGTGGCCCTCCGTCTGACCCGCGAGTACCGCATCTGCCGCATCTACGAGCCTCTGTACAACTGCCGCCGCTGGTCCGGCAACTCCGACGCCGCCCTCGACATCACCCGGCTCAACGCCCACAACGCCTACAAGGACTCCCTCCGTACCCGTGAGATTCTCGCCCGCCGGCAACTTTGCCGACTTGGTGAATGAAAGTCCTTCCCGCCAAATGACCCTGAGGCCTCAGAGTTTTTGAGAATTGCAGGGTAATTTGTAAACCTTTGATTACCAGGAGTGTGTAAAACGCTGTGCAATTTTCGACCGTTTCTGAGGGAGTGAGAATTGCAGGCTGTTTCGTAAAGGGCTGATTTATAGTTGCTTGAAAAACACCATGCAATTCTCAATTTCCTTCAGAACTTAGCGGAATATGTAAAAAGCACGCATTTTACATGTCATAAATCTTAGAACCCTCTGAGTGCAAACCGGCAGGTGACCGAGTAGGTGTACTTGATGGTGCGGAAGGCGTCGGAGGCCGAGGCGGCAGGGGCTGCAAGGGCGGCTTCAGAGCCGAAAGCGGCTCCGTCCATACGCATCTTGCTGTTCTGTATGACGGTGTAGTGGTCGGTACCGCCGCCGTGCTCTACGATGCTCAGTACCTGGCCCAGTTTTTCACCGAGGGCCCCGGCCATGTATTCGGCCTTATGCCTGGCTGCCAGTACGGCGTCCTTCTTTCCCTGCTCGTGGTATTTGAGGATGTCCTTGTGGCTCATGTCGCCGATACGCATGGAACTTACTCCCTTGGTGTCGATGACGGAGATAATGCTGTCTATCATGGTGAAGTCGTGCAGGGTGATGTCCAGGTTCTTGCCGATGAGGAAGTCCATTCCGCGCTCCCTCCAGTAGTCGCCTACCTCCTGGGTCCGGATATCGTTGTCACTGATACCGATGGAGTGCAGGGCATCCCGCATCTGCGACTCGATGGTCTCGATGCGGACTTTGGTCCTGTAGTCTTCCGGCTTGGATACCCCGTCGAACTCTTCCTCGAAATATTCCTTGATGCCTATGACGAAATGAATCTCGTCCGGGACTATCTCCACCTCTGAGGTGCCTGTGACCTCGATGTAACGGAATTTCTCAGTATAAGGTGCGTCCTGGGCCATGAGCGTGACTGAGGACATGATGACGGCCGCTGCAGCTGCCGTGAAAAAAGAAAAAGCTTTCATATCTCAGATTTGTTAGTGTTCCTGGATATGAAAGCTGTCAATTACCGTGCCATTCGTGACACTGGATTACGGATGCAGTCCTTTCGGTTCCTCAAGCTTGAACCGTACCCGCCAGCGTCCGTCGGCGTAGTCGTGGGAGATGATTCTGAACCGGCCTATCTCAGAAGTGTTTGCCACGTGTGCCCCTATGCATGCGCAGGCGTCGTAGTCACCTATGCGCACAATGCGGAGAGTGTCCGAGACGTTTTCAGGCAGTTTGCTCAGATCCACTATCGCGCCTGCCTCGGCCAGGGGAACGAACTCCACCCTTACCGGCAGACCGGCTGCAATGACCTCGTTGACCTTGTCCTCGATGGCCTGCACCTGTTCCGGAGTCGGGCATTCGGAGAGCAGGTAGTCGCACTTGCTCTTCTTGCGCTCTATATGGGCGTTGCGCGAACGGGGACAGCCGAACATCCTCACCATCGTCTGGTTCAGGATGTGTTCGGCCGTGTGCATCGGAGGGTATTCCTCCTTGTTGTGTGCGTTGAGCTGGATGTCTTCCATTGTTCCGACGTTTTACAAGGCTGTTACCGCCGTGCCGCTGACGGCCACCATGAGCATGGAGCCGCCCACGGTCTCATAGTCGATGTCCACTCCGATAATGGCGTTGGCCCTCATGCCCATGGCCTTGTCCACCATCTCCTGTATGGCTTCGTTCTTGGCTTTCTCGATGACTTCCTCGTATGCCCCCGAGCGTCCTCCGACTATGTCGCGTATGCCGGCGAAGAGGTCGCGGAATACATTGGCACCCATGATGCAGGTACCGGTTACTATTCCGTGGTAGGCTGTTATCTGCTTGTCCTGCAGTGTGCTTGTTGTTGATACTATCATGATGTTGAGTAGTTCGGGCAGTTTATTTTTCAGTGAAATTCCTGATGATGTTGAGGATGACCTCGGATGCCTTTTCCATGCTCTGTACGGGCAGGTACTCGTATTTGCCGTGGAAGTTGTGTCCGCCGGCGAAAATATTGGGGCAGGGCAGTCCCATGAACGAGAGTCTGGCTCCGTCTGTACCGCCGCGGATAGGGCGGATGTTGGGTTTCACTCCGGCATCCTCCATGGCCTTGACGGCTTTCTCGATGATGTGGTAGTGGGGCTCCACTTCTTTTCTCATGTTGTAGTACTGGTCCTTGATGTCCACAGTCACGACGCCTGCACCGTATTTGCCGTTGATGAAGTCGGCGCATTCCTGAATCATCTTCTTCTTGCGCTCGAAGAGCTCGAAGTCGTGGTCGCGTATGATGTACTGGATCTCAGCCTCTTCGACTACTCCGGAGAACTTGGTGATGTGGATGAAGCCTTCGTATCCGTCAGTATATTCAGGTCTCTGCCATACCGGGAGCATGTCGTTGAGCTCAGAGGCTATGAGGATGGCATTGAGCATCTTGTTCTTGGCGTAGCCGGGATGGATGTTGCGGCCCTGGATGTGCAGCTTGGCGGAGGCGGCGTTGAAGTTCTCGTACTCCAGCTCTCCGATAGCCCCGCCGTCCATGGTGTAGGCGTATTTGGCCCCGAACCTGGCCACATCGAAATGGTCTACTCCGCGGCCTATTTCCTCATCGGGAGTGAAGCCTATCCTGATAGGGCCGTGCCTGAATTCGGGATGCTCCATGATGTACTCGGCTGCAGCCATGATCTCGGCCACTCCGGCCTTATCATCTGCTCCGAGCAGGGTATTGCCGTCGGTGGTGATCAGGGTCTGTCCCACGTAGTCCTTCAGCTCCGGGAATTCCTCCGGGTTGAGCTCCATGCCTTTAAGTTCATTGAGCACAATGGGCTTGCCGTCGTAGTTCTCGACGAAGCGGGGCTTGATGCCGCTGCCGGGGGCATCGGGGGAGGTGTCCACATGTGCGACGAAGCCTATGGCGGGCACATCTTCCTCTATATTTGAGGGAATGGAGGCCATCAGGTAACCGTATTTGTCCAGCTCGACATTCTCCAGCCCCATGGCAACGAGTTCCTTGCGGAGCTGCTCCAGGAGGGCGAACTGCTTGTTGGTACTGGGCTGGCTCTGCGAGTCCGGATTCGAAGTGGTGTCGAAAGCCACGTACCTCAGGAATCTGTCAACAATCTTTTCCATATCAATTTGGTTTTAGTGTTTAAATCAAAATAATGCTTGCCGCCATTACCGCCATGCCGGCTATGACACCGATGATGGACAGGTGGTGATGCCCGAACCTCTCGGCGGACGGGAGAAGTTCGTCTAATGCAATGTAGGTCATGATACCTGCCACTGCGGCAAGTACGACTCCGTTCAGGGACTTGTCGAATATGTTCGAGAGCAGCAGGTAGCCGATGACACCCCCGAGAGGCTCGGCAAGACCCGACAGGAATGCGTTTCCGACGGCCTTGCCCTTCTTCTTCGTGGCATAGTATATGGGTATCGCCACCATTATGCCTTCAGGGATGTTGTGAATGGCAACTGCCGCGGCTATGGAAATGCCGGTCTGGGGATTCTCCATCGCGCTTACGAAGGTGGCCATGCCTTCGGGGAAATTGTGTATGGCAATGGCTATCACGGAGAAAAGTCCCAGGCGCATGAGCCTCGAACTGTCTGCTTCCGGCAGACATCCCTCCGGGGTGGGGGCGGCGGAATATTCGTGAGGGTTGTCGTTTGAGGGAATGACGTTGTCTATGAGGGCGATGAGTGCTATCCCCGAGAAGAATGCAAGCACGGTGTACAGCATTCCGGTCTTGTCCCCGAAGGCGGAGCCGAGGCTTGAACAGGCCTCGGTAAACAGCTCCGTCAGGGAAATGAACAGCATCACTCCGGCCGAGAATCCGAGGGCAAAGGAGAGGGTCTTCGTGCTGAACTTACGGGTGAAGAGCACGATTACGCCGCCCAGTCCGGTGGAAAGTCCCGCAATCAGGGTCAGGAGCAGTGCGATGGGGAAATTACTGTCGCTCAGCATCATTATTTTTCCTCAGCGACGTCTGTTTTCTTGCAGGCCCATATCATATAGGCTATCAGCAGGATGTATACTCCAAGGGCAACCCATACGGCTGGTGTGGAGGACTGCCATGCGGTGTTGACCAGGTTGACGTCCGCAAAACGCATGATTGCCGAGACTACGCCCATGAGGGCTCCGCCGGCGATGAATCCGGATGCCACGAGGGTCCCTTTCTCCTTACGGGCCTCATTGACAGCCTTGTCCTTGCTGCGGGAGCCTACGTACCATGCGACGGCTCCTCCTATCATAAGGGGAAGGTTGAGCTCGATGGGAATGAACATGCCGAGGGCAAATGGCAGGGCAGGGACCTTGAACAGGGTCAGGATGATGGCTATCGCCGCTCCTATGCCGTACATCAGCCAGGGTGCGCTGCCTCCGAGCATCAGGGGCTCGATGACTGCGGCCATGGCATTGGCCTGAGGTGCTACGAGGGCTCCCTCACCGGTGAATCCGAAGGTGTCGTTGAGGATCATCATCACTCCTGCTACAGTGGCGG